>Ga0209608_1000036_pt1 | contig 149680 bp, 125 predicted proteins | sample AD_UKC130_MetaG_FD_184428 | JGI IMG/M metagenome (GOLD analysis project Ga0209608, IMG submission 184428) | Active sludge microbial communities of municipal wastewater-treating anaerobic digesters from Canada - AD_UKC130_MetaG (SPAdes) (version 2) | ecosystem: Engineered > Bioreactor >...
TATTTGCAATATTGCTGGCTACTTTTTCTAAGATTCCAAGCGTAGGACAACAAATATTAAACATTTGGTATATTCCGTTTTCAATATTTACTATGTATGTCTTTTTTATAATTTGGAAAGATTATCGTTTAATAAAAGCAAAATAAATGAAAAATACCTCCTAAAACAGAAACAGGAACCAAAACGGTTCCTGTTTTTATGTTTAATACATACAGATAAATTCCAACATTCTTACCTTACTAATAGTTTAAAGGAATAATCTTTTATTACATGTATATCGTATTCACCTGCCCCTACATAATCCTCTGGATTATACTGACATTTATCTCTTTAGAAATCTTTTCTCTTCGTCAACTATACTTATTCCACTTTGATTGCTTTGTTTTTCCAGAAATTAAATGCTTTACAATATATATTTATAAAACTCTCTTGCACTTCTTATTCTTTAATTACATGTTTTACTACCTTATTGTTTTGAGGACCAGACATTTTTGTTTTTTGACGTTATACTGTTTTAAGAAAGGAGTTGGTATTGTGCAATATGAGGAATTTACAAATAAAATAATAAAAGATTTAGAATCACTGTTTGACGAAGTGCGTATTGATAACGAAGACAGAATATATATTGCAAAAGGTGTTACTAATGTATCTGTGCCGATAAAGCCGATGTATCAAGAGTATCTATTATACGGGTATATTAAAAATTTAAAAAATTACCTTAAAATAATAAACAATATTCTGGATACTTACAAGTTTAAACTTGATTTATCGAATGTCTTTCCATTAATAAAGCAAAAAACAAATGATAATAACATAAGCAAAAATTTTATCGAAAAAGATTTATTTTGTAATTTAAAAATAATGTATGTAAGCGACTTGGGGGAAGTATTCCGCTTTGTTTTAAAAGAAGATTTAAAAAACGCAAATATTAATTTTAATGAATTGGAAGAAAAAAGCATGATTAATTTAAATAAGATGGCAAACATTCTCTCAAGGCTTGATAACTCTCTTGAAATATATAGTTTAAGATTTACAACTGACTTCGCGGCTACCCTATTCCTTAGCAAACATATACAAAAACAAATTAAACAAAAAATTGGTGATGATATTGTTTTTTGTATGCCCTCAGCGTCCGCCCTGTTTTGTGCAAGATATAGAGAATCCACCTTTTCTATTTATAAAAACATATTACAAAATTTAATGATGATAGACACAGATATAAATAAAATCAGCAACCATATTTATAGGCGTGATTGCAACGGAAATTATTCAATAGTTGTTTAAATTACCTGACATAAACGGTTAAAAAAGTGTTATTTTTTGCAATTTTTATAACAGGCTTGATTTTAAAGAACGGCTTAGTATAAGTTATACACTTATTGAATAGACAACTTAGACAACAGAAAAAGGGCAGAGATTAACACTGCATGCTATAAGTTTACAAAAGAGGCTTAAGAGAGATGGATACTATTGTTTCATTGCTACTTAATTAATTGTAAAGCAAAAAGCACCAGAAAAACCGGTGCTTTTTGCTTGGGCGTGGACTGTAGATAGCCCTTAGCCTTCTCTCGAAGATACTATATATAAATTATAATATAAGAAATGATAAAAGGCTATAATTATTGATTATTTTTCTTTAATTTTTGGATAAGTTTTTTAGTTTCGTCTGTAGTTAATTCTAAATATCTATTCTGATGAATCAATTCTTTCGCTTTTTGTATGTTGTTAATTTTAAAGGAAGAAAATCTGTAGTAGTAATGCCTGCCCCATTTCATAGAGGCTTTTCCTACACCCAGGAAATAACTGTCGTCTCCTTTATCTCTCACGATTACTATTTCACCTGACAAAACACGCCTTTTTTCTATTGCGCCTGTATCTTCCTCAATATCCCAAATCCTGTGTTTGTTTTCTATATCTTTAAAGTCAGTTATACGCCCTAGCCAAAAAACAAATTTTCGTTTTGAATTTTTGTAGTGATAACTTGCATATTCTAAATCTTCGACTAAAAACGCTATACCTTTTCTACCACTCCAAAAAGGGTATCTTTCGTGTATTTTTAGATTCTTATCATCCAGATACAATTTTTTATAAGTGTTTAAATTTTCTTTGATAGCCTTCTTATCTTCATCTGTTAAAGGTAATAAATGCATACTTTCCAAATCAGCGAAACTTTTGATAACTGCCATAAAACTATCTCCTCCCTTTAAGTTTGAAGCATTTTAGATAATGAAACTTTAAAAGTCAAATATTTTTTAGAAAAATTCTTATCTCTTACTTTAAGTATCACACATGTTTTTTAAATACTTTTTGAATTGCCCCTTTGTTTGTATTGGCATCTATATAAAATTCCATTTGAGGTGACCGGTTTAAAAATTTTTTATTTTTTATAGAAAAAAATTTGACATTAAAAAGAATCTTTCTATAATGCACATCGTAAAGTGGGAGACAACTTCGGAAAAATTCATACATAACGTAAATAACGAATTACGGACAATTGAATAAAAAAATACGGCTAATATCACGTCCTCCCCCTTTTCACAAAAGGAAGGGAGATGATACGATGTTAGCCACAAACCAATTTACCAACACTATAAGCACACCTTTAGACGATTTTGATGCTTTTCTTGAAAATCCGTTAGGATATAAATTAACAATTCACCAAAGCAACACGATAGGGAATGTTATAAAAGAACTTCACAAAGACAGCGAAGGATACATTGCCAGTTGCCATTTAACTGATGACAATAAAATGGAACAAAAATTTTATAAGATAGATGAGTTTGAGTGCGAAACAGAAAATGCTTTCTTCTCTATAAATACTTTTTATACGAAATGGAGAAAAAATGACTGTGTATATGAACTAAAAGGATTTTTTAGCGACATAGATACTTATAAAACAGGCTTAACGAATGAGCAAATATTATGGTTATTAGAAGAAGATATCTTTGGGATAAAAATTCCTTATCCGACATGGTTGATTCGCTCTGGGAATGGGCTTTACTATATCTTGAAATTTGAAAATAGCGTCAAAATAAGAGAAAACAATAAAATAAATTTTGAATTAAGAGAAAAATGGGATATATGTATGCGTTTTATTTTTGATACCTTAGAAGAATATGGTGCTGATGCAAAAGCGATGGATGTTAGTCGAGTATTGAGGGTGGATGGGACACTTAACACAAAAAATAACAAACAAAAAGAGGTTACAATACTAAAAAATTACGGAAATACAATAGATGACATTGACGAATTCATAGACTTATGGCTTCCAGATGAATATATTCAAAAAGATAAACCTAGGGCACTTCTAAAGACTGAATATACAGTTGAAAGGATTCAAACATTAAAAGAAAACGGTAAAAAATATGGCAAATCTCTCAAAAAACTCAACTTGGAAAGAATGAGAGATATTATGCGTTTAGTTAAGATGAGAAACGGGGAATGCGAAGGAACAAGAAACTATATATTGCTTTTATATACCTATCATAATTTACAGTCAAATGAAGGAAATTTTGAACAAGCACTTCAGGATACACATTTATTAAACAATTCATTTACTAAACCAGAGCGACAATCTCAAGTAAATGCAATAGTTAGAACAGCCTATAAAGCCTATTTAGGGTGGTTAAATGGGGAAAAAGTTTTGATAAATGGGAAATGGTGCCGAAAAGGTTACAACTATACAAATGAAAATCTAATAGAAAAACTTTGTATTACAGAAGAAGAACAGCGTAAACTTAAGACAATCAAATCTAAAAAACTGGTACAAGAACAAAGGAATAAAAAGAGAAGAGAAAAGAGAAGAAACGAGGATGGATTAACCAAAAGAGAACAACAGAAACAGGAAACAATCGCTAAAATAATGGCTTTAAAGGAACAGGGCTTTAATAACACTGAGATTGCAAAGCGTTTAGGTATAGCGAGACAAACAGTTTCTAAATATGTAAATCAAAAATGATTATTTTTTATAACTTGAGTGTCACCTGAAATGGAACTTTATATAGATAGTGTATTGCAACCAACTCTACCCCAAAAAACCTTTAAATGGAGATGATGCTTTATGAAAACAAAAATTAATTTAAATGAAAACTCTTCAAAAAATAAAAATAAACTAAAGTTAGTTAACAATTTTAAAACACTGACGGAACAAGAAGAGAACTTAATTTCATCTTCACTTTTAGATTTTTTGCTTTTTCTTAATAGTCATTTAGAAATGTTTAAGTATTATATCACTATGCTTTATAAAAAATTTAATAAAGATACAATTTACCAATACTATTTAGACCATGTAATAAAAAGTGGGCAAATAAGCAAACTTCTTGAGAATTTCCAAGTATTGGTTGATATTCGTGAATACATAAACTATTATTATGCTGAGCGTAAAAACGAGTATGGAAATAGCCTAAACAACATGCTTTCTTTACAGATGGCATTATTCTCCGATAAGGACACAAAAATTAAACATTATTTCGAGAAATATGATTTCGTAGATGAGGTAAAAGCCATAATAAAATATTGCAGATATCACTATCAAAGTATAGAAGAAATACCTTCAGAATATAAAGTTAAGATAATAAAGAAAATAGAAACTATTCTTTATCTTAAAGATGCCCCAAACGTGATTTTAGAAATGCTTTCCTAAATAGAAAGTGAAAAAGATAAATTAATAAGAAACGGACTTTTTGCATATCTACGATATATAGAAATGATTTAGAAATACTTTATTTTAAAATAATCCTTTAAGAAACGGTTTTATTTCTGGCAAAATCTTTTTAATATCTATTGTGGAAGGAAGTGATGATATTGAAAGACAATAAGCAAGAAAAAGAACAAAAAGAACTCGAAAAATTCATGGACGAAGTGATTAAAGAAAATAAAGAGGCTTTACAAGAACTTGCAAAAAGTAAGTAAGGGTTAATTGCTTAATAACCCTTGCTTTTTTTATTATTTTTTTAAAATGGGTAAGACAACCCTACACTTTTTAAACATTTTATAAAAAATTTATAAAATGTTTTTAAAAGTATAAAGTACTCTTACCCATCATTAATTTGTGATTTTCTTTGTTGAATGGCTTCTTCTATTTTTGCTACACACTCATCAAGATTCTTTTTTATATCTGTTTCCCAAAATCTTAGAACTATCCAGCCGTCTGCAATTAATTCTTGATTAATTCTTTTATCCCTCTCAATGTTGCCCTCTATTTTTTTTATCCAGTATTCCCTGTTTGTGCCAATTCGTTTCTTTTTCTCTTCCCAGTTGTAGCCATGCCAGAAGGTGGAATCACAAAAAATGGCAATTTTGTATTTCGGGAATACAATGTCGGGCTTTCCAACGATTTTATTGTAGTTTTTTCTATATCTATATCCTTTTTCCCAAAGTTTTTTTCGAAGCATCATTTCTATGGTTGTATCTTTTCCCCTTATGGCTTGCATAACTTCTCTTCTTTTTTCAGGTGTAAAAATATCCATATTTATCAAGCCTCCGCTTATATTATACAAGAAAAATCATAAAAAAGTCTAAACACTCTTACCTATTTAATATTTGAAAAGAGTCACATTATAAAAGGCAAATAGGTAAAAGATGTTTTAAGGAATATTCTAATGTATGTGTTTTTTAAAAAGTAAATGATAAAACATATGATTTAAGATTGATAATTGTGAAGTAATTATCGTCAGAACAATTAGCGGAGAAAGTTGCCGTATCATTAACAATGCTTCAATAGAATAACACAAAATAAGCGCTAAAAGCATTAATCGCACAGCATAGGTGCCAAAAACTAATTCGCACAATATAAGTGCCAAAAACCTTTATCGCACATTATAGGTGCCAATAACGCTTAATCTCACATCATGCCTGTGCATTAGAGAAATCTCACACTATAAGTGCCAAAAACTGATATAATCAATAAATCTCACAGTATAAGCGCCAAAAAATAATAAAATTGATAAATCGCATAGTATAAGTGCCAAAAAAGCGCTATAATAAAAATCGCACAATATAAGTGCCAAAATGATAAATAAAATAGTAGTTCAATAATGAATGTAAATCGTTTCAGTTTTTCGAATGGATTTTAATGTAAATTATCTTTTATGAGCCAATTTATGATTGCCTAGTATTATCTATCCATAATGCATCTTACCACAAATAGAATTAGAATAGTCTGTAAAATCTTATAAATTTTTGTTAAAATAAGGTCGAATTAATAAATTAAAAACTTTGAAAGGAAGGTTTTTTATGATTGATGTTTATGATTATGCTAAATATCCTACCAAAGAAGAATGGATGAAGATTTGTGGAGATAAAGCAGATGTTATAAACAGAATTTATCTGGATAACAATGTAAATAAATTTGAACTTTCACTTTCAGATTTTGAAGATGGGTACTACAATATTCAAATGCAATACTGGTTAAAAGAATTTAATAACAGGGCATTTGATTTAATTGTAAATTATACGTTGCTAAAATATTATTATGATGCAGGTATCCCTGATGAAGAATGGTACAAATCACCTGGAGAGAATGGAAAGTCGGTGGAATATTTTCCTCATTTTAAAAGAGAACATTACGGAATCTTATATTGGTTCGGTTTTTATGTTGATAGTTATTACACAAGGTTTGAAGGATTAATTGATACTGTTTATCATATTATTAATGTAAAATACAGACTTGATATAGAACCTTCATTGGGGTTTAAAGGTAATGTTTTGAAAAAACTTGAGAAAAAAGATAAAGCACTTTTTGAATACTTGAACTCTTTGCCTGATAATCCTGTTTATAGGCAGATAAATGAATTCCGAAATAATATTGTTCATAATTACAGACCTAATCAAATAGATTCAGGCTTTACAAGAACAATAAATCCTGACGGTTCAAAAATTATAACAATGTCAGTTGGAAATTATACTACTTCGACAGAATTTTTAAATAACATAAAAGACAGTTTAGATTTGTTGGCAGATATTACAGATGTAATCAGAGTCAAAATAAAAACATAATGTAACAAGTATCTGTCAATTAATATTTAAGAGTCATGTATTCAGTAATACACGGTGACCCATGTCATAAGCACATAATGCGTGCTATAGGCGTGAGACATCTGTGATAAAATATATGCTATTATAAACACACTCAACGCTGCAAAGGCGTACATCACCCTCTAAAACTTCACGAACTTTCTATCATATCGAAAATTCTTTTGGCTTCGCTGATTATATAATGTGCATCTTCGCTTTCTATCCTGCCTTCTGCTTCCATGATTAAAACGCATTCAATGTAAAAGCCAAGCTTAACCATGGCTGTATCAGTGTCCCCGGCTTCAAGAGACTTGATCGTATACCTGAGCTTTGCATTGAGCAAATTCTTTGCAGAGGGCTCCATGTCAAGAGAATTCACATGTGCTTTGAGTTTTTTCAGCTCTTCTACGGAATTCATCTTAGACAGTTCTTTTTTATCAGTTTTTTCCTCTCCAGTTTCTTTTTTGTCAGTTTTCTCCTTTACAGCCTCTTTCTTAGCAGCTTTTTCTTCTACAGTCTCTTTCTTGACAGTTTTCTCCTCTACAGTTTCTTTTTTAGCAGCTTTTTCTTCTATAGTTTCTCCAGAAGCCCGGAGAGTGAACATGTAAATATCGTTATTTCCGTTGCGGTTATCGGTCCATACAATCCTGTCGCCGAAGATGTCATCCGCCCACTGCTCAGATTCGTTTGTCGTTATCTGCATTTCTTCGGAAGTGGAGAGGTTGTACATATAAATGTCAGGATTATCCCATCCGTTACCATTGCGATAATCCGTCCAGATTATCCTGTCTTCATAGAGAGCAGGGCGCCACTGTTCTGATTCATTGTCGGTTATCTGAACCTCGGTGGAGTTTACAAGGTCGTACATATAGATATCGGAGTTTCGATTGCGGTCATCTTCCCAGACTATTCTGTCCTTATAAATGTCAGGCCTGGCATCGGAAGAAACACCTGAGACGAGCCTGGTTTCCTGCGCTGTTGAGAGGTCATACATGTAGAGATCCCCATCAACGATCTGGTGCGAGTATAGAGGCTCGCCGTTCCGCCCGTCTACCCAGATGATTTTATCTTCATAGATTGCTGGGAAAGTCTTCCATGATTCGTTCTTGGTAATCCGGATTCCTGTGGAGGTGGAAAGGTTGTACATGAAAACATCCCAGTTTCCTTCAGGCCAGTGGTCAGCATCCAGACTTCCTCCTCCGTGGCGCCCATCCAGCCAGACCAGTTTGTCTTCATAGAGGGAAGGCGCATATTGGTCGAACTCATTTCGAGTGATCCGCGTCTCCGTGGATGTTGAAAGGTTGTAAACGTAAATATCCCAGTTCCCATTGCGGTTATCTTCCCATGCTATTATGTCTCCGTAAATGACAGGCGAGTACTTCAGGGATGTATTGTTGGTTATTCTCATTTCTTTACCAGTGGAAAGGTCGTAAGCATAGATATCTGTAGACTCGTAGCCGTCAGCATTGCGATAATCTTCCCAGACTATAATGTTCCCGAATGCCGCAGAGTTGCTCTGATCGGCTTCATTGGCGGTAATCCGAGTCTCATTTCCTTCGGCTACCGCTGCAGCTGCTATTCCTGTAAATATTAATAAAAAAATAAAAAGGCAAATTATTAACATATATTTTATTTTCATGTCATCCCCCCAAAAATAAAGATGTCTGGAAATTACTCTTCCAGACTTTAATATTTACTTTAGTATATATCAAGGAATATGAAATTCATATAAGAATTTAAGAAATTGTATTAGTAAACGTAAATTTTTGTTCTAAATCGTGTATTAAAATGAGAATTTGCCCGCTTAATTTTGTTAAATTAATATGTGTGAACGTTGCGGTGTCGAATTTACATCCGTAAGAGCTAAAATTTGAGCAGCTGGGACATGTTATATCTCCAGCTTATAGTTTCATCCAAAATGCAGTTAATAAGAATTTTTCATCTCTGAAACATAAGTTCTCGAAGGATTGCGTTTATGACTGGCTCTTGATGAAATCTACAGATCGAGATGTAAAAGAGTGAAGGCTAGAGAAATGTATGCTCCTAAATTAGATTCAAACAGAAGTTAAGATGGGGAATAAAGATCTTTACTCATTCTATTCTTTAGTAAGATATTATTTAACCTGTCAATAAGATAGCTTCACTCTTATATATAGAGATACCTTTATACCTTCTATCATACCTTTTACATTCAATTCCTTACCCAGTGATTATCAATAACAATTGACAATTAACAGTACAGCACCTAAAAGACTAAGAGAGGAATCGAGCGCAAAAAAGTTTAAAGATAAGAGAGGAAGTAACGAGCCAAGGATTTAATACTGAAGGAGAGCAAAAGGACGCAATTTAAAGGATAGGATTTAAAAGAAAATTAGAAAGGGCTGAAGGGAATATTAAAGAGAATTTAAAGAAAAACTAAAGAAATTCAGCTCGTATTCGAGGAAATTTAGTTAGTATTCAGGGAAATTCAGTAGTATTCAAAGAAATTGATAAGATTTTATGGGAGTTAAGGAGAATTAAGGCGCTTCCTGCTTAGATTCGGGTGAAAATATGGAAAAATACGATTACAGTGAACTTGGGCTGAAAGCCGGGCTTGAGATCCACCAGCAGCTGGACTCGAAGGAGAAGCTGTTCTGCAGGTGTCCAACCGTTTTAAGGGATGTAAGGGATTCAAACTTTGAGTTTTTCAGGTATCTCAGGGCTACGGAAAGTGAGATGGGAGAAATGGACAGGGCTGCGGTGGAGCAGACCAAGATCAGGAGGAAGTATATCTATAAGGCTTATGATACGACCTGCCTTGTAGAAAATGATGAGGAGCCTCCAAGAGAACTTAATAAGGAAGCCCTGGAAATTTCCCTCGAGATTGCAAAACTCTTCAACATGAAACCTGTGGATCAGATGCACGTTATGAGAAAAATCGTGGTAGATGGGTCGAATACAAGCGGGTTTCAGAGAACGGCTTTTCTTGCAAGCAACGGGTATATTGAAACCTCCGAGGGGCGTTGCGGAATTGACAGCCTCTGCGTGGAAGAAGAAGCTGCCCAGAAAATTGAGGAAATCGGAGACTCAATCGTTTATTCCCTTGACAGGCTGGGAATCCCGCTTGTAGAACTCGCCACTGCACCGGATATAAAGTCCCCTCGTCATGCCCGAGAGGTTGCCGAACAGATAGGAATGTTCCTCAGATCCACAGGGAAAGTAAAGCGCGGGCTTGGAACAATCAGGCAGGATGTGAATATCTCAATTTCCGAGGGCGCAAGAGTTGAAATAAAAGGTGTACAGGCGCTTGACCTCATAGAAGATATCGTTCGCAGGGAAGTAAAAAGGCAGTTGAATCTTCTTTTTATCCGACAGGAACTCATGGAAAGAAAAGCCTTCGTCTGCGAAGAGATTTACGACGTAACAGGGCTTTTCATAGATACAAAGTCCAAAGTCCTGCAAAAAGGCGTGAAAAAAGGCGCAGTTCTTGCCGCCCTTCTCAGGAAATTCGGCGGACTTGTAGGCAAAGAAGTGCAGCCAGGAAGAAGGCTCGGAACCGAGTTTTCGGACAGGGCAAAGACTGCTGGTGTAGGAGGGATTTTCCATACCGATGAACTTCCCAACTACGGGATTACCGATAAGGAAGTTCAGGCTGTCAGGGACGCCGTAGGTGCACATCCTGAGGATGCCGTAATAATGGTTGCAGACGAACCCGAAAAAGCCAGGCTTGCAATCGAAGCGGTTATTGCAAGGGCAAAAGAGGCAATTAAAGGAGTTCCTGAAGAAACCCGAAGAGCCCTTCCCGATGGAAATACTGCTTATATGCGCCCCCTTCCGGGAGCAGCAAGGATGTACCCTGAAACTGATGTGCCTCCGATAGAAATTTCACAGGAATACTTCGACTCAATCGAGATCCCTGAACTTCTGACCGAACGGGCGAAGCGTTTTATCTCCGAAAACGGCTTAAATAAAGAGCTTGCCGAAAAAATAGCCTATTCAAAGTATCTTCCTCTCTTTGAGAGCCTGGTCGGAACTTATAGAAAAGATGCAAACGTAAACCCAACCCTGATCGCCAGAACGCTTGTAGGAATTGTTCCGGAAATCAGGAGAAACGGGGCCGAGACCGAAAATCTTACGGATGAGCATTTCAAAGGGCTTTTTGCAGCCATCTCAAATCAGGAAATTGCAAAAGAAGCTATCCAGGATCTTCTGACAGCTCTTGCAAAAGAACCGGAGCTGAGTGTTCCTGAAGCGATTTCAAAGCTTGGGCTCAGTGCCTTTGACCCTCAGGAGGTCGAGAATTTCATCAAGAAAACAGTCAGGGAGAGAGGAGACTTTATCAAGGAAAAAGGTCCAGCAGCTCTTGGTCCCCTTATGGGCATTGTCATGAAGGAATACAGAGGCGTGGTTGATGGAAAAATCCTTAGCCAGATGCTGAAAAAAGAACTGGATGATTTTATTAACCAGGTTTAAATTACCCTTTTTCTTTTTTTATATTTTCTAATTTATTCATTTTTCTTCTTTATTACATTCTCTAATCTTTATTCATTTTTTTCATCCATTTTCCTTTCCATTTGTTTTCTTTTTCGTTCATTTTCTTTTTCACTCATTTTCATTTCTTACTCATTTTCATTTCTCATTCATTTTCATTTTTTCATTCATTCTTACTTTTCATTCTTATTTTTGGAGTACAAAGAATTTCATTTCTATGATACAAAAACTCCCGTTATATAGTACAGAAGTTAACTTTTTATATTAATTAAGACATTTATACTAATAATAAACGAGGTTGAGATTTTGTTACTTCTTACCAGAAGATGGTAAGTGGTAACTGATCCACAGGAAGGTTACAGAAAAAAATAACCTCAGGAGAAGACCCCCCGTGAAAGTACTGCTCGTAGACGATGACCCCCTATTTCTAGAGCTATCAAAGACATTTCTTGAGCTTTTCCATAATATAAAATCGGACACTGTAAACTCTGCACAGGAAGCCCTTGAGAGACTGGAAAATGAGTCTTATGATGTGGTAGTCTCCGACTATGACATGCCTATTATGGACGGCATTACATTTTTGAAAACTATCCGTGACAGAAGTATTGACATCCCCTTCATAATGTTCACTGGAGTGAGCAAGGAAGATGTCATACATAAGGCAATTGAAAATGGCGTGAATTCATTTATCCAGAAGATAGGGGATCCAAAGGCTCAGTATTCCGAATTGTCAAAAAAGATCTGGCAGGCTGTCAACAGCGGTGCAGGTTGATAATAAGAGCTGAAGACCTGAGACCTTGCAGAGGCTTTCAACCAGATCCAGAGTGTGTGGTTTAGAGTGTTCATACATCAATAGCTTTTGCTAATCCTGCTTCCGTACCTTTTTTCCTTAACAGGTTTTTACGAAACCTGATCGAATTTTTACTTGACCTGTGCAATAGAAAGTTGAGCTGCCCGTGGGCAAAAATTTATGGAATATATTTATCTTCTTTTATACTGATATTTTCGAAGGGATTGTATGGTTCAGGAATACAAGCTGTTTATTGGGGGAGAGTTTAAAGACTCGTCAACAGGAGAGGTTTTTGAAGATATAAACCCGGCTACTCTGGAAAGCGTTGCCATGATACAGGTAGCTGGAGCTGAAGATGTGGATAGGGCGGTTGAGGCTGCCGAGTCAGGTTTTAAAATATGGAGCAGAATTCCGGCTCCAAGAAGAGCTGAAATACTTTTCAGGGCAGTCCGGATTTTGCAGGAAAGAAAGGAAGAACTTGCTGTCCTTATGACACAAGAGATGGGAAAGATCCTGCCTGAAACAGGGGGGGACGTACAGGAAGCCATTGATATAACAAATTATGCTGCAGGAGAAGGGAGGCGGATGTTCGGGGAGACAACGCCCTCCGAACTCAAGCAAAAGTTTTGCATGACCGTACTGAGACCGATAGGAGTTGTTGGCGTGATTACGCCCTGGAACTTCCCTCTTGCGATTCCTGCCTGGAAGATTATGCCAGCCCTTATAGCTGGAAATGTAATCGTATTCAAACCTGCAAGTGATGCGCCCCTGCTTGCCTTCAAGCTGATAGAGGTGCTTATAGAAGCTGGTCTGCCTCCGGGAGTAATAAACCTTGTTACAGGGCCAGGAGGAACTGTCGGGAAAGCCATAGTCCAGCACCCTCGCATAAATGCCATTTCCTTTACAGGCAGCCTTGATACAGGAAAATGGATAATGGAAGAATGTTCAAAAACCATGAAACGGGTTTCTCTGGAGCTCGGAGGCAAAAACCCGGTAATTGTTATGGATGATGCTGACCTTGAACTTGCACTTGAAGGTGTGTTGTGGGGAGCTTTCGGGACGACGGGACAGCGCTGCACGGCTACGAGCAGATTGATTCTACATGAGAAAGTGAAGGATGAATTCACCAGACGGCTGATTGCGAAAGTTAAAGCTCTCAGGCTCGGCAACGGACTCCTGCCTGAAACGGATATTGGGCCTTTGATAAGTAAAGCCCAGCTTGAGAAAACGGAAAAGTATGTGAGCATAGGGATAGAAGAAGGCGCAACCCTGCTTACAGGGGGAAACCGAATAGACCCTGGGCTTCCAGGATATTTCTTCGAGCCCACAGTGTTTACGGATGTCAGGCCTGAGATGAGGATAGCACAGGAAGAGATCTTCGGGCCTGTACTCGGGATTATTACGGTTTCTGACCTGGAAGAGGCAATTGAGGTTGCCAACAATACTAAGTACGGGCTTTCTTCGGCAATCTACACCGGAAATATAGGTAATGCTTTTAAAGCGATCGAGAGAATCGAAGCCGGAATTACATATATTAATGCCCCTACTATAGGAGCCGAAGTCCATCTTCCTTTCGGGGGTGTGAAAGGGACAGGGAACGGCTTCCGGGAAGCTGGGACAGATGCTATAAGGGAGTTCTCCGAGGTAAAAGCCGTATATATAGACTATAGCGGCAGGCTGCAAAAAGCTCAGATCGATCTGCCGGAATGAGATTCTGAAAGTATTGGGAAAATGGGAGGAATAATTTTGGATCAGGAGAAAATTGGGGATTTTGGAGAGGTACTGGGCATGGAAAAGCCTGAGAAGATTAAGGCGCAGGTTTCGAAGCAGGGTACTGATCTTGATGAGGAAAAAATCGGACTGCTTGATTTTGTTGGCCCAAAAGCCAGGGAGATTATCGAGCAGGACTGCAATATAATGTCAGCCTGTGCAGCTCGACCCTATCCTCTTGTTGTGGACAGTGCAAAGGGCTCAATAATAAGGGATATCGATGGAAATGAGTATATTGACCTGGTTGCCGGGATTGCTGTTATGAATGCAGGTCATTCCAATCCTGAGGTTGAGGCTGCAATCTCAGCCCAGCTTAAGAAAATGACTCACTGCGGATACGGGGACTTTTTTGCCGAGCCTCCGCTGAAGCTTGCAAAAAAGTTAGAAAAGCTTTCAGGTTATTCAAAGGTCTTCTTCTGCAATAGCGGAACTGAAGCCGTGGAAGCAGCAATCAAGCTTGCCTTCTGGAAAACAAAACGTCAGGGTCTTATCTCTTTTTATAATGCTTTTCATGGTCGCACTCTGGGTTCTCTCTCCCTGACATGCTCAAAAGTCAGGCAAAAGGAACATTTTCCTGCGTTTCGCACAGCCCATTCCCACTATGCCTATTGTTACCGCTGTCCGCTTAAACTCGAGTATCCCTCGTGCGGGATCGAATGTGCAAAAGAGCTAGAAAATCTTATTTTCAGGCGGGATTTGAGCCCGGAGGATACTGCTGCCGTTTTCGTGGAACCGGTCCAGGGAGAAGGCGGATATATCGTTCCTCCTCCTGAGTTTCATGAGGAAGTAAGGCAGATCTGTACTGACAATGATGTTCTTCTTGTATCTGACGAGGTTCAGACTGGCTGTTTCAGGACAGGTCCCTTCCTTGCCCTGGAAAACTTTGGGGTCAGAGCTGAGATTTCCTGCCTTGCAAAAGCTCTCGGAGCAGGTCTCCCTATGGGCGCAATGCTTGCAGATCGCGAGCTTATGGACTGGCCTCCAGGCGTCCATTCAAATACCTTCGGAGGAAATCTTCTTTCTTCAGCCGCATCTCTTGCTTCTCTTGAATTTCTGGAAAGGGAAAACATGGAAACTCGGGTAAAAGAACTTGGTTCCTATATGAAGCAACGCCTGTGGGAGCTTCAGGATAACTTCCCTTGCATAGGGGATGTACGCGGTCTCGGTCTTATGATCGGCTTAGAGATTGTAAAACCCGATAAATCCATAGACCCCTTGACACGGGATAAAATTATCAATGAAGCCTTTAAAGAGAAAATTCTGCTCCTTCCCTGTGGGGATTCGGTAATCCGCTTCTCTCCGCCTCTGGTAATTACAAACGAAGAGATTGACCTCGGGCTTGAGAGGTTTGAAAGGGCTTTGAAGAAAGCAACAGCTTGAGTTATTGAAGAAAATTCCAGAGATTTAATATAAAATTTAAATAGTCTTCAAATAAATTACATGAAAAACGATTTCTTTTGAAAAACGATTACTTTTTTCATTAAATAAGAACAATTTTTTTCGTTAAGTAAGAATATTTTTTTCATTAAGTAAGAGAGCTTTTCTCATCAAGTAAGATAATGTTTCCACTAAGCAAGAATAGCATTATCTGGAAACTAAGATGAAATAAAATAGTTAAATAGAGAATAGTTTCCCTATTCTCATAATTCTCTCCTTATTCCCTATCCTTCTCGTTTTCCTTCAGCCCGCCTTCGACCTGCCTGAGCGTTGCAAACCTGCTTACAAGAGGAGCAATAGGAAGATCTGCGCTGAGCGTACGAATTCCTGCTTCTATCAGCGTTTTTCCGGACAGGTCTGGCAGGATCTCAAGCCCTTTTCCTGCAGGTATCTTCAGAGTTTCGAATATGGACTCAGGAAGAGGAGCAGAACTGATTCCTGTACAGGAATTAGAAACAAGTCTCGGAAGAGGTTCAGGACTCAGACGGAGATGGCAGGAAGAAGAAAGTCCCAGATTCCTGTTAGGAGAGAGTCGATTATTGAGATCAGGCATAATGCCCATGAACTGGTCGAGCACCGGGCTTGAAAAAGCGACAGACTCGTAAATAGGAGTAATCTGTCGGACAAGACCTTTTTCATGGGCTACAAGGTCAGTTAGATAAGAAGGTAAAGCTGAGTTTTCGGATTTGCTGCTGTTCATAGCAATAAGGATTGTCACGCTGGTATATCAATTATACGAGGGCAAATAATTATATGAGGGTATATCAATTCATGCGAGGGCTTTTCCTGTTTTACTCATTGCAGTTAAAAACGTAGTAGAGAGGGCTCTTGGGCACGATCTATTAAATAATGCCATGAGATTTCCTTCCAAAGAAATCAGGGTCTGGAACCTTCATTGGCTTTAGCGAGCAAATCAACAATCTCGTTGAACCCCATTTCTGCTGCGATATCAAGAGCAGTATTGTTATTATGATCCTGAATGGTAAGGTCGGCACCAGCTTTAATAAGTAATTCAACTACATCCTTATACCCTGACTGTGCTGAAAGCATCAAAGCAGTAAGCCCGCTTTCATCCCGGATATTGAGATCGGTACCACCTTCAACAAGTATCTCTACAATATCCCTGTATCCTCGCTCTGCGGCATAAATCAGAGGCGTTTTACCGCTTTTGTCCTGAATATCAGGATCTGAGCCGGCACTAACAAGTAACTCAACAATACCCTTATGCCCGATTTTAGCTGCTGCATTCAAAGCTGTATTATGGTTTTTGTCCTGAATATTGAGGTCTGCACCGGCTTTAACGAGCTGTTCGACAAGGTCTTTATGTCCCCCGTTTGCAGCAGAAATCAAAGCAGTTTCGCCGTTCCTGTCTTGGATATTGAGATTGGCACCACTCTCGATAAGCTGCCCGGCAATCTGCCTGAACCCTACTTTTACTGCAAACTTCAGAGCAGTTTCACCGTTTCCATCCTGAATATCAAGATCGGCACCAGCTTTAATTAGCGGGTCAAGAATATCCCCTCGTTCTATCTTTGCCGCAGAAATTAGAGCAGTATCGCCATTCTCATCCTGGATATTAAGATCGGCACCGTTTTCAATAAAGAATTGTACAAGGTCTCGGTGTCCGTTGTTTGCCGCATAAATAAGCCCGGTTCTACCATATGCATCCTGGAAGTTAACCCCAATTTTTCCGCTCTTCAAGAGTTTCTCTACATTTTTTGTCTGCCCATGTTTGCAAGCTTCCAAAAAGCTCTGAGTCTTATCTTTGCCGAGTAAATTCGATATAAAGCCCATCAATGCTTTCTCCTGAATTAAAGACAATATTACTATAAAGGATCTTAAATATTTAAAGTCAGGTGAAATGAATAAAATGCAGGATTAAATTACGATTAAATTCTGATCGAATCTGAATCTTCGTAGCTTAAAACAGGCTGCTTGACAATTCTTCCTTTAACACCCATTAATTTTCGCTTCACAAAATTCTTTTCCCCTGCTGGCAGCTTCGTTTCCAGGGCTGAGCTTCAGGGCGCGTACATAGCATCTGAGAGCCTCATCGTATTCCTCAAATTTACAAAGCAAGTCTCCTCCTGTGAGGAGCGAGTCGAGGTGGTCAGGATCGCTCTCAAGAGCCATCTTGAAGGCGTTAAGGGCTTTTTCATTTTCTCCAAGTTCGAGAAATACCTTGCCTTTCCAGTACCAAGCTCCGGCATTATCAGGCTTCATAATGGGAGCTTTATTCCGGGAAAAGAAACTGAACCTGGGAATTTTGCAAGCCCAATCCGACGCTTTTTTGGGTTCGGCTGCAAGAGCACAATCGAAAGTATCAAGAGCCTTTTCCAATAGTCCCATCCTGAAATACACTATACCCATACTGGTAAGGATTTTAGGAGATTCGGGATCAAGTACAAGCGCCCTGTTAAAAGCTTCCAGGGCTTCTTCATTTCTGTTCAGGGCTGATAGCACAAAACCCCGATTGGACCACTCAACAGGGCTTTCAGGCTTAAGCTCAAGTGCAGCATCAACAATTCCCAGGGCTTCCTCGTACCTTTCAAGCTTGAAAAGCGCCATTCCGTAACACGACCTTGCATCCCAGGCTTTCTCAAGAAACGCTTTTCCGCTAGCTTTTTTCCCTATTTCGAATGATATGCTTGCTGCCCTGTTCCAGGCATCAGCCGCTTCGTTATAATCAGTAAGCGCCTCTTCAAACCTGCCTATTTGAAAAGAAATCCTGCCCTTTTTGTAAGCTTCCCCTGCCGACCTGTCGAGCTCTTTAAGTACATTTGCCATTTTTGCCATTTTTGCCATTTTTCTGCCTCAGATGTAGGTAAGTAATTAAAAACTATATTCTCAAAATTTAAACGCCATAATTCGCATTCTGGATTGGTTTATAAAAGTAGTCTGCTCTCAATCTGAAGAATTACTCTGATAAAAGATTGGCATTCTATTAATATTAAACTCCTGTGAGCATGCCTCCCGAGTACTAATTCAATAAAGAAAAAAGGTAAAAAAGTAAAGGAGGAGAATAAAAGTAAAGGAAAAACCAGGAAATAAAAGTAAAGGAAAAACCAGGAAAATAAAATCAAAAATAAAAATTCCGAGCCATAAATTTGGCATAAATGCACATGGTTTTATGATCTAAAAGTATGAAATTGGGCTTCAATTAACATAAGGAAATATTACAATTTAGTATCATTTTAAGAAATTATTGTGTTTCGGTGGTTCACTTAAGTAAACCAATATTTTTCATCAATTATTCGAGATTTTTACATTAAAAATTTTATTTTTCATTGCCCTACCCTAATAATTGTATCCCTAACAATTGTATTTCTCATGGCATGAACAAACTCTATTTTGTGTGCCTGATATGCTGGAGTAAAACCTTATTTTGCAGTATAAAGGGCGGTTTTCCGCGGGGGATATTTAATTGAAAAATTTATATATTAAAAAACTGAAAAAATATGGAAAATCCAGGAATGAGGAAATTCATCGTAACACTTATACATGTCTTATGACATTTACTCGCAGGTTCAGATGATGAAAGCAGTACTAGGCTTAGAAGACGGAACAGTTATTAAGGGCACCGGTTTTGGTGCCGAAGGCACAGCTTGCGGCGAACTTGTTTTTACCACTCAATTCACAGGATATGAGGAGGCTCTAACAGATCCTTCCTACAAGGGCCAGATTTTAATGTTTACTTATCCCCTTATCGGAAACTATGGTGTCAGCGGAGAGCGCGTCCAATCCGATAATATCCATGCAGAAGGGCTTGTTGTAAGGGAGGCCTGCAAAAAGCCTTATCATTACAAATCCACCCGTTCTATCCACAAATTTTTGGAGGATGAAGGAAAGCCAGGAATTGAAGGTGTGGATACCCGGATGCTCACCATTAAAATGAGAGAACGCGGAACCATGCGGGCAGCCCTTATTACTGGCAGTGACGATGGGGAAGAAGCTGTCAATATTGCAAGAAACCTTCCACAGATCACGGATGAGGAACTTATTTCCCTTGTGACCTGCAAAGAGCCTCGTTTCATACCCGGAGCTGAAGGCGCCTGGAAAGGCATAAGCAAACGTAAACATGCGGTTGTGGTTGACCTCGGGATAAAGCGCAGCATTATAAATAGCCTGCACAGCCGGGGAATTGACCTTACACTGGTTCCTGCAACTACAAAACCCGCAGAAATTGCAAGCTATGAACCAGATATCCTTATAATCTCAAACGGACCAGGCAACCCTGAAAAAGCAAAGGATGCGATTAACGCCGTAAAGGCTTTTGCAGGCACGATTCCGGTCTGCGGAATCTGTTTTGGGCACCAGATTATCTCGCTTGCTATGGGAGCGAGGACTTATAAATTGAAATTCGGGCACAGGGGAGGAAACCAGCCTGTAAAGGACCTTGTTGAAAACAGGATTTTCATAACTTCCCAGAACCACGGGTATGCAGTTGATGCAGATTCACTTGATGGGACAGGGCTCGATATAAAATACCTGAACGTAAACGACAAAACCGTAGAAGGGGTTACCCATAAAAACCTGGACATTTTCAGCGTGCAGTTCCACCCTGAAGCCCAGGCAGGACCATTGGATACTGAGGGAACGTTCTTTGGTAAGGTTGTGAAGGTTCTTGGAGGTGAAGTTTAATGCCTAAGCGCGAGGACATTAAGAAGGTTCTGCTTATAGGCTCAGGGCCAATTACTATAGGGCAGGCTGCAGAATTCGATTTCTCAGGCAGCCAGGCATGCAGATCCTTGAAAGAAGAAGGGATAAAGGTTGTACTTGTAAACTCAAACCCTGCAACCATAATGACCGACCCTGAAATGGCGGATTCGGTCTATATTGAGCCCCTTGATGCAAGGATAATAGAAAAGATTATAGAAAAAGAACGTCCTGACGGGATTATTGCAGGTATTGGAGGACAAACTGGCCTCAATATTACCAGTGAACTTGCAGAAATGGGTGTTCTTGAGAAATATGGAGTTAAAATTCTCGGAACCCCTATCGAAGCTATTAAAAACACGGAAGATAGGGAACTCTTCAAAGAGACCATGCTCAGGATAGGGGAAAAAGTACCCTTGAGCAGAGCAGTCCACTCCTTAAAAGAAGCTGAAGAAGTTGTTGAAGAACTCGGTCTTCCGCTCATTGTCCGCCCGGCTTATACCCTCGGCGGTGCAGGAGGCGGAATTGCCCGCACAAAAGAGGAACTGCTTGAGATTACGGAACGCGGGCTCAGACGCAGCCGGATTTCGCAGGTGCTTATTGAAGAAAGCGTGCTTGGCTGGGCAGAGATCGAGTACGAGGTCATGCGAGATGCGAACGATACCTGTATCGTAATCTGTAACATGGAAAACATTGACCCTATGGGTGTTCACACAGGCGAATCGGCAGTTGTTGCTCCTTCCCAAACCCTGAGCGATGCCGAGCACCAGATGCTCAGGAGCGCCTCAATCAAGATTATCCGTGCCCTCAAGATCGAAGGTGGGTGCAATATCCAGTATGCCTTAAAAAACGGCGATTACCGTGTTGTTGAGGTAAATCCCAGGGTGTCAAGGTCATCAGCCCTTGCATCAAAGGCAACAGGCTACCCGATTGCCCGCGTGACCGCAAAAATCGCAATCGGAATGACACTTGACGAAATCATAAATAACGTTACCAAGAGCACTCCTGCTTCTTTTGAGCCGGCTCTGGACTACGTAATCACAAAGATTCCCAGGTGGCCTTTTGATAAGTTCAAAACTGCAGACAAGACCCTGACAACAGCCATGAAAAGTACGGGTGAAGTCATGGCAATCGGCAGGACAATTGAGGAGTCCCTGCTGAAGGCTTTCAACTCTCTCGATATTGACTCTCAGTTGGGAACAAAACAATGGGAGGAGCCTGAGATCAAAACCCTTCTCAAGACCCCCACAAGCGAACGTCTTTTTGTTATCTACCATGCGCTTGAGCGGGGTATGTCGGTAAAGGAAATTGCCGAACTTTCGAGCATCAATCCTTTCTTCATCTCGAAAATGAAAGGGATCGTGGAAATGGAAAAGCGCATCAGGAAGGAAGAACTTACACCTGAACTCCTGCGCGAAGCAAAAAGAATGGGTTTCTCGGATACCCGTCTTGCTGAGCTGACCGGCAGAACAAGAGAGGAAATCAGTGACCTCAGGCATGAAGCAGGAATTCTGGCTACTTTCAAGATGGTGGATACCTGTGCAGCCGAATTCGAGGCAGCTACCCCATATTACTACTCTACTTATGAGGATACCTGCGAGGCAAACCCGACAGACAGGAAGAAAATTCTTATTCTCGGAGCAGGCCCTATCAGGATAGGACAGGGAATCGAATTCGACTACTGTACCGTCCATGCTGTCACTGCGCTTAGGGAAGAAGGCATAGAAACTCTTATCATCAACAACAATCCCGAAACTGTATCTACAGACTTCGATACCTCGGACAAGCTCTTTTTTGAGCCGCTGACTCTGGAACATGTAATGAACGTCATCGAGCGTGAAAGACCTGATGGAGTGCTTGTGCAGTTCGGAGGACAGACCTCGGTGAACCTTGCACTGCCCCTCAAGCAGGAGTTAAAGCGCAGGACAGACCTTAATACCGTAATTCTGGGCACTGATCCTGAGGACATGGATCTTGCCGAAGACAGGGAAAAGTTCTATCTCCTTATGCAGAAGCTCGGCATTCCGCAGCCTGAAGGCGGCTATGCAACTTCCCAGGAAGAGGCAATTGAGGTTGCAAAGCGGATCGGTTTCCCTGTGCTTGTGCGCCCATCTTACGTACTGGGTGGGCGGGCAATGGAAATCGTGTATGATGAGATAGACCTTGAACGCTATATGAGAGAGGCAGTAAGGGTCTCGCCCGAACACCCGATCCTTATTGACGATTTCCTTGAGGCAGCCAGCGAAATCGACGTCGATGCTGTCTGCGACCAGGAAGATGTACTTATTGGTGCAATCATGGAGCACATTGAAGAGGCAGGCGTACATTCCGGAGATTCTGCTTGTGTAATTCCTCCCCAGACCCTCTCTCCTGAGGTGCTTGCCCAGGTCAGGGATTATACACGCAAAATAGCTCTTGGTCTCAAGGTCAAAGGCCTGATCAATATCCAGATGGCAGAAAAAGACGGGAAGGTTTTTGTACTTGAAGCAAATCCCCGCTCAAGCAGGACAATTCCCTTTGTCTCAAAAGCCGTGGGAATTCCGCTTGCAAAGATCGCAGCCAAAGTTATTATAGGGCACAGCTTAAAGAGCCTGGGATACACTGACGAGCCAAAACCCAAACATGTCTCGATTAAAGAAGTCCTTCTTCCTTTCGATAAATTGCCAGGCGCAGACCCTATTCTCGGGCCAGAAATGAAAAGTACTGGCGAGGTCATGGGTATTGACTATGACTTCGGAAGGGCATACTATAAGGCTGAACTTGCAGCTGACAACCTGCTGCCCCTTACTGGAAAAGTTTTCCTATCCATAAGGAATGCTGATAAAACCGAACTCGTAGGTGTTGCAAGGAAACTGCAAGAAGCAGGGCTTGAACTTATGGGCACGGAAGGAACTGTTAATCATCTTGCAAAGCACGGGATCTTCATGGATGTGGTAAAAAAAGTCCACGACGGAAGCCCGAATGTTATAGATATGATGCGCAGGGACGAGGTTGACCTTATCATCAATACTCCGACAAGCAGACAGTCCCGGAAAGACGGCTCAAGAATCAGGCGGGCAGCTGTGGATTTCAAGGTTCCATACATCACCACAATGCAGGCAGCTATTGCTGCAGCCGATGCCATCGAGACCATGAAGAAAGGACGGGAGCTTACGATTAAATCCATTAACGAGTACCACAGCGAGATGGGACAGGCTAAAAAATCCGAACTAAATCTTGTTCAGGAAAAAGAAGCTGAATCGGCAAAGATCGAGTAAAACTGGTGAAAGCCAGAAAGAATAGTGTAAAAGCTGTCAAGAACAAAAATAATTAGGAAAATTTCCGAACCAAAGTTCTACGTAACTGCTCTGAACCAGAAAAGATGGCTGTCAGCCATCTTTATATATTTTGTTTTGACTACAGATTTATTGAATCATTGAATCTTATTCAATCTTATTAGCTCCTACTCAATTTCATTAGATCTGTTTCAGGTCGTTCATCACTCAAAGTCACTCATCACTCTTATTTGTCTAATCCATAAAGGGGTAGTAAAAGCATGGCAAAAAAAGTTGCACTTGCATATTCAGGAGGGCTTGACACCTCGGTGTGCATCCCCATCCTCAAGGAAAAGTACGGGTACGATGAAGTAATTACAGTCTCGGTAGATGTAGGGCAGCCTGAAGAGGAAATCAAAAGGGCGAATGCAAAAGCCGAGAAGATAAGCGACAAACATTACACAGTAGATGCAAAGGAAGAGTTCATAAGAGACTACATCTTCCCCTTAATCAAAGCCAACGGAAGCTACGAAGGCTATGTTATGGGCACATCGGTTGCCCGACCCCTGATTGCGAAAAAAGTAGTAGAAATTGCCAGAAAAGAAGGTGCAGTTGCCCTTGCGCATGGCTGCACGGGAAAAGGCAATGATCAGCTCCGCTTCGAAGCCGTTTTCCGCCAGACCGATATGGAAGTCATCGCCCCAATGCGGGATATGAACCTGACCCGCGAGTGGGAAATCGAGTACGCAAAAGAGCACGGAATCCCGGTGGAAGCCACAAAATCCAAACCCTGGAGCGTTGACGAAAATATCTGGAGCCGCAGCATCGAAGGCGGCAGGCTTGAAGACCCCTCCTTTGTCCCGCCAGAGGAAATCTACGAGTGGACAACCTCTCCTGAAAAAGCCCCTGACCAGCCCAGGATTATTGAGATCGGCTTTGAAGCCGGCGTTCCAGTCTCCCTTGACGGCGAAAAACTCAGCGGCTACGACCTTATAAAGAAACTGAACGCCATCGCAGGCGAAAACGGCGTCGGCAGAACCGATATGATTGAAGACCGCGTGCTGGGCTTAAAAGCCCGCGAAAACTACGAACACCCCGCTGCAACCGTCCTTCTCGCAGCCCACGCCGACCTCGAAAAACTCGTCCTGACCCGCAGCGAACTAAAATTCAAGAAGATCGTCGACGACCAGTGGTCCGAAATGGCATACGCCGGCCTTGTGGACGACCCCCTTTTTGCCGACCTCAACGCCTTTATCGACAAATCCCAGGAAAGGGTCACAGGCACAGTAAAAGTGAAGCTCTACAAAGGCGCCCTCACAATCCTTGCCCGCAGTTCGCCAAATGCCCTGTATTCCGAGGATCTGGTTTCGTTTGACAGCAAGACCATTGACCAGAAGGATGCAGAAGGGTTTGCGAAGTATCACGGGTTCCAGGCGAGGATGTACAGGAAAGTGATGGATAGGTAAATTTAGGTTTTGTCTGTTCCTTTTAGAGGAATGGACTACTCTTTTTTATTGAGTTTTTATTATCTCCAATCGTTGTTTCTTATCTTGACTGTTCGGAGAGCGCACAGTTTGATTTGCTTAATAGATAGATAACCTTTTTTTGAATCGGATTTTAGACCCCGAGTTCTCAACGGTCGACGAAGGAGACCGGCCTTTCCTGAAATAAGTTTTAAAGTTGCTAGTCTAAGGATGAAGAAACAAAAGAGAATGAACAATTTCAATAAGAATTTATATTTTTAAAAGAAAGAACATGTAAAATTCTCAAATTTCTGGTGTAAAACATTGAAAAACTTGAAAACTATTTATATACAAGCACAAGACAGAAGGCGGCGAGAGAAACTTATTAAAATTGTAGATAAGCTTAATAACAAAGATAAATCGGACAGTGATCTCCAAAACATTTGGAGGCAGTATATCGAATTAATAGCTGGTGGTAATGATACAGCTACATCATTTGCAATACTTATACTAAAGACAGTAATTTCACGTATTCCTGATAAATATCAAGCTTGGGAAGACCTTCTCAGAGTGGTCTCGAGAGCAAATAAATTTCCTATAGAATTGTCAGAACCCATTTTCTATCATATTTTTGAATATCTTCCAAATAAACAAATAGCCTGGGAAGATTTGTACAAGTTAACGAGTAATAATAAAATAAATGTGAGATTAATTGCAGCATTTGTATTAGGTGACTTATTTTCACTCGTTCCTGATAAGCAAAAAGCATGGAAAGATCTGCACAACTTAGCGTGTAGTGAAGATATTTATATTCGAAAAGGAATCGCTAAATCTATAGGTACTGTGTTCCCAAATATCTTGAATAAACAGGAAGCATGGACTGATCTTCAGAAATTGGTTTGTGATCAAAATGCTTCTGTGAGGATAAGTGCAATACATTCAGTTGATTCTGTATTTCCTTATGTTCCAGATAAACAGAAAGCGTGGGAAGATTTACAGGGATTCATAACTGATACAAATGTCCACATAAGATTTATTGCAATAGGTCTCTTAGATTCAAAGTTAATTGCTTCAAATTTTACTTATGCTCATAATAGTGAGCAAACGTGGAAAAATTTACTGAAAATAGCAACTGAAGAAGAAGAAAAAGATTGGCTAATAAAGTTTAGTGAGTCGAAAGCGCTTGCTACATTATATCTGTATATTCCAAATAAAGAACGTGCTTGGGAAGATTTACATAAGTTAGTGAACAACAAAAGTGAGCATTTAAGAGAATGTGCTGCAAAATGTACTGGTATTGCTTTTCAGTACCTTAAGGATAAAGCACAAGTTTGGGAAGATTTGTACAGATTAGTCAATGACGAAGATAGTTCTGTAAGAAGTGGTGCAGCGGCTTCTTTTGGAATTGCTTTTCAATATATTGAGAATAAGACACACGCTTGGGAAGAGCTACATAGATTAGCTAATGATGAAGATAGTTCTGTAAGAAGCAGTGCAGCAAATTCTATCGGGACTGCTTTTCAATATATTGAGAATAAAGTACAAGCGTGGGAAGATTTGCATAGATTAGTTGATGACGAAAATGATTCAGTAAGGAGTGCCGTGGCAAGTTCTTTAAGTTCTGTTTTCCGAAATATTGGAGATACGAGGCAGGCTTGGGAGGACTTACATAAGCTAGCAAACGATAAAAATGAATCTGTAAGAATAAATGCGGCAAATTCTATTGAAACTGCTTTAAAGTATATCGAAAATAAAAAACAAGCTTGTGAGACATTACATAATCTATTAGAAGATAAAAGTAAGAGGGTTAGGTTTGCTGCATTATTTACGACAGTTTTCTCTTTTTCCAATATCGCAGATCAAATTCAAGCTTGGAATGATTTGCTAAAACTCACAAATGATCAAGATTATCTTATTCGTGCTAGTGTAGCATCTTTACTTTACCTTGCTTATAATGATATGAAGGAAGATAAATCCAAGTGGGAAGACTTACACAGGTTAACATATCACCATGACATGCATGTTAGAGGAGGAACAACAAGATCAATTTGCTTTCTTTTTCCAAACCTTATCGATAAACAACAAGCTTGGGAAGATCTTCATAGACTTGTTAAAGATGAATCTAGTCTTGTTCGGGAATGGGTTGCTGAATCTTTAGAAGGTTCTTTCTCTTATTTGCCTGATCAGAAACTAGCATACGAGGATTTAATGAAACTTGCTAACGATGAAGATGCTGATGTAAGGATAAACGCAAATCATTCTCTTGGAAAAATATCTATCTTTAAGGCTTCAGAAGCAGAAACTGAAGAAAAGTATAGAGAAGAGCTAGAAAATGCGATTGAGTTCTTTGATAAATCGTCTAAAGAATCTGTTTTCCACAAAACATCACCATCTAAATTTTGTCTACCATTTTACCGCTCATTTCACACAATAATTTTTGAAAAATCAAGTGCCGACGAAGAAGTTGAGAGATATCTAACTGAGGCTAGGAAAGCAATAGAAAGATCTAAAATAAAGGAATTACTTTTTGAAGCTATTGAAAACCTCGCTAAAACTTTAAGAGAAGTTCAAGAATCTAAAAAACATGATCAAAAATTCAATAGAAGTGAAATTGATTATTATAGAAGATACTTTGATCGTGTAGAGAAGCTCATGAGAGATGCCGAAGAGTTAGCACCATTTGCTACAAAAACTGTAATAAAAGGTCTTCCCATTTTTGATCGAAAGTTAAACTCCCTTCTCGAAGAAATTCGGGAAAAAGCAAAAACTGCGTGTAGGGAATCAAAAGGTACTGATACAGAAGAAATTGCATGCGCTGTCAGTAGAGAGGTCCAGAAATGGGAAATTGGTAGTCAGGAAGAAATGAATTTGTATGTGGAAAACCTCGTTCTGGTTTTGAAATCTAAAATTCCTCATACTCCTGAAAACAGAGAAATTCTTGAGAGAATTGAGTTATTGAAAGATGAGAAAAACCTTACAAAACAATATAGTATTCTGCCTACTATTATTGGATTGATACCAACTGTAAATGTGATCCCAGAGGAAGCAGTTACTAACAGGTTTGATGACCTAAAAAGAGACATCAGTAATTTCAACGAGAAACTTGATCAAGTAATTATATCTTAAAAATCGGGAATTAGTCAGGAACTTGTTATTACTGCTGGAGGGCCGATTCCACACTTTAGTATCGATCATGTCGTTACCATTTCATTACAAGAAATATCATATCCTGAACTTGAAGAAGATCTGGAGAAAATAAAAGGAGAAACAATAGATAAACTGTCCAAACTTCCAAAAAGGTTAGGTGAAAAGATAGAAGAACATCTAATTCAAAACAGAATGTACGATGTTCTCAAAAAACTGATCTAAAATAACATATTATATTAATTATTAATGAATATATATAGAAATTACTTATAAAGTGCTACTAATTTATATACTATTTAGTGTACTTGTTTTTATGAAATTACTGTTGAATTATCACGTGCCTGGTTTGGGGAAATTAAGTGCACAATTATATGAAAATTCAAGCGCTACTTATTTGTTACTAAATTCTAATGATCACATTAAGAGAATGAGGAATATAGAACAACTCGGAGTGATCCATAATGTTTATGAAGGAGTTCATCACTCTCGTTGGGAGTATGTAATGACCCAATTGGGTCTTTTACACAGGTTATATCCTTCCGACAAAAAAGCGGGTGGGAGACCGCTAGAAGGTTGGGGTTTAAACTCAGACATCGAATTTTTAGATACAAGATTTTCAGGTACAGAAGTGATCCAAATATGGATACTTCTATCAAATGCAGGGCATCTACCAGGTACTTTTTCAAGTGAAAAAGCTCTTATGAAATACATAATTAAAGATTCTCGTATAAAGGAAATTTTAAGAAATTCATTAAAAGATGATAATGTAAAGTTGTATTTTGATTACATTTTGGAAACAGAAGATATTTATAATTTTAACAAAGTTTTATCTTTCTTTTTTTTAGAGCATTATCGAGATCAAGATCCAGAATTAGTCGATTTACTAATTGAGGTACTTAAATTCTATTGTATCGGATGTGATTCTCTTAAAAAAGAAGTAACTCCTGAAAAAATGATAAGTCTAGATAAAAAAAGATCTAATTTTTTGTTAATATTTAATAGACTGAGACAAATTTCTTATTTATATCTTGATTCTTTATATGGACCAGTGCCATTTGATTTTGATTTGCCTTCAATTTTAGTAAACTTACCAGATCATATAAACGATTTGTTTATTGGTGATGGAGATCTAGTTCAAACTCTTAACTCCTTTGATTCATTTCTTTCTAATACGATATATCAATCCGAAAAATCTTTACAGGCTCATGGCTATCATATAAAGAATGTCACGAGCAAAATAAAAAATAAATCAAAAAAAGTAAATACCGAAAAAGAATTGTATGAGTTTTTAATAGATAATTCAAACTTTGAGCCCCAATATACAAATTTACAAAAATACCAAACAATTAGATTTTTATTAGATATTATTCCAGGTTACTCAAAAATATATAAAAAGATATTTAATTTTGAGACAGAAGACTCTTTAAACAAAAAATACGGGAGTACTAAGTGTATATTTACATTAGAACCTAATATAAAAAAAGATACTTATATGATGTCTCTTTCTTTCTCTGAAAGTGTACAGATAATCAATCGTTAGTCGTTCTTGGTAAATTTATGAAGGATTTAATTGAACTAAAACAAACATTTACAAAAGAAAATCCTTTTGTTACTCTTAAACCTAATATATTTAATTTATATATAGAATCCATGTTTGATAAAATATTTTCACAGCTAATACTATTTTTCTTAAAGCAAATTATCGATAGTGATTATATATATAAATATGATAATTACGACTCGTCAAAGATATCTTGCATTGGTACTTTAGGATCGAAAAATGCAGCCATTCTATTGGAAAATTACTGCGAAAATCATGAGAATATTTCGGAATCTAGGCTTCATGAAATAAAGTCAATGGTACAAGTACTCAGTTCAATAGGCTATAAAGGGAATATCATTGTTACATGTGATAGAATAAAGATACTTGATATGGATAGAAAAATGGTAACTGATTTAGATGGATTAGCTGTAGGTTTCTCAAAGAATAAATTTTCAGTTTTATTGATAGAAGCAAAGAACCAACGAAAAAGAGGTCAGAGTGCTTCAATAAAGCAACTAAAAAGAAACATTGACAAATTAAATCTTAATACCACAATCGAGTCTAGTATCAGTTGTGTAGAAAACTATTGTGCATACTCATTTACGCAGATAGACGGGAACAAATACAGTAAAATACATAGATAATTATCTAGAGAAAGTCACCACTAAAGCGAAGTATATTTCCCATTAAGAGACTAATTATCAAATAGTCTACAAGGCTAAACTAAATATTGCGCAGCCCTGTAAAGTCCCCTTATAATGCTGCGAAAATCATGGGTTTTTGGTTCTCTTTTCTTAACATTCTCTTCACAAACGTGTTCGGGGAAAATTTCAGCAGACCGCCGGCAGGAAAAATATATTTCAACTGAACTGGAAACAGGAAGATTTCTCATTTCTTATTCGGCGGTCCAGTTTTGACAGCTTTTCTTGATCCATAATTCACTTGAAAAATATAACTTTAATCAGAAAAACCCTCCCCAAAGGAAAATATCACCTCGATCTAAAAAAGCCCTGCAAAGGGCTCCTTCTAAAGCTGCAAAATCACAGCTTTTTAATCTCACTTTGATTTAAGAACATATTCCGGGGAAATTCAAGCAGACTGCTGGCAGGAGAAATATATTAAACTGAATTGGACGTGAAAAAGATTTCACCTTTCCTTAGTAATTATAAATACTACAACCACAGAATACTATAACATATCAAAAAGAGATTAAACAGAGCCTGAAAAAATGCCGGAAAACCGAGAAGCTGAAATCTATATCCGGAAACTCCATGAAATGCTCCCTGAGCTTAAAGAAAAATATCATGTCAGTTACCTTGGGATTTTTGGGTCTTACATAAGAGGAGAACAGAAACCTGGAAGTGATCTGGATATACTTGTTGAGTTCAGCAAAACTCCTACAATTTTTAAATTTGTCAACCTTGAAAACTATCTTTCGGAAGCTCTGGGAATCAAAGTAGATCTGGTTATGAAAGACGCTTTAAAGCCGAACATAGGCAAACACATCCTGAGTGAAGTTGAAGCTGTTTGAAGAGGGATCGATATTCGCGAAGCAAAGGACTATATTCAGGATATTTATGACGCAATGGAAGCAGCAGAAGAATTTGTTAGTGGCTGGACATTTGAAGAGTTTACCGAAGACCGCAAAACACAGTTTGCAGTAATCAGAGCTCTGGAAATCATTGGCGAAGCGGCAAAGAATATCCCATATGATGTGCGTGAAAAATATCCTTTTGTTCCGTGGAAAGACCTGGCAGGGATACGAGACAAACTGATTCACGCTTATTTTGGAGTAAATCTGAAGGTAGTCTGGTTATCCGTTAAAGAGGGTATTCCAGAAGCAAAACCTTATATCAAACGCATATTGGATGAAATATGATTTAGAAAAATTCCTCTCAAGAGGAAAAAGAATCGCTTAATCTAAAGAAGCCCTGCAAAGTGCCCCTTATAAAGATACAAATCAGGGTTTTTCAATTTCTCTTTTCGTAACTTTATCTTAACAAGCGTATTCGAGGAAGATTTAAGCAGGCCGCTGGCAGGAAAATATATATTAAAACTGAACAGGTAAAATTAGTGGAATTGCTCACAAGGAAGATCAAAAAGAGGTAACTTAGACCTAGACTTTTCTAAAATAGATTTCAAATGTACACTAATGAAAAATGATGAGAATCATGGATTCGAACTCAGTAGTTTCTTCACCTCACGGAGAACATCTTCTATAAATACTTCGGGAGATTCTCTGGGTTCTGCTTCATTTCCTTTATGGATATGATAAGGGAACGTTTTTAAATTTTTCCAGTGTGGAGAATTATCCCAACGCTTTATCATTGCATCCTCTTTTTGCAGGTGATAAGAATATCGTCTGAAATCGGGTCCCACACTCTCACTAATCTCCAATAGGTAGCCATCTTTGAGAGTTGCTCTTGCTTTTAAAACCTGGACAGGAGGTTCAACTATTGCTTTGAGAACTTTTAATTCAAGTACAATCTCACTGGATGAAAGAGCAGAAACAATTTTGCTTATAGTCATAAGAACTTTTCCCAATATCGTAATGCTGTAACATAGCTTTCCCAGATTATGAAATCATCCCACTCTTCAAAGTTTTCTTCCTCTACTCTCGATTGGATTCTTTTTTCAAAAGCAGAAAAGTCCATACCGTACTTCTTCTCCATTTCAGCTACCTTTTTACCATAGTAATCGATCTTTTGTTCAGCTTGGTCATGCACAAGTTGCTTTAATGCCTCCTGTTCGTCTTTATATAGACCTACTTTCACCATGTCACTTATAGGTTCAAAGATTTTACGAGGAATTTTTACGTACTCAATAGCTTCTCCCAATAGTATCACCTAACTAGCATTTTGTCTCTCCAATCTTAAATGTATTTGTATACTCATAGAATTTGTCTTTTCCACCACATTTGCAAAAATAGTTTTAAGAGATTAAAGCAAACCTTCAGTTGGAGAAATATATTAAAACTTAGTTGAACGTGAAGAGAAATTCACTTCCAATCAGAAAAACCCTCCCCAAAGGAAAAGATCACTTCGAGCAAAAAAAAAGCCCTGCAAAGTGCCCCTTCTAAATCTGCAAAAATCACGGGTTTTCAATTTCACTTTTTTAACTTTATTTTAACAAACGTGTTCGGGGTAAATTCCAGCAGACCGCCGGCAAGAAAAAATACTTTGAGCTTTCCCAACACCAATCTTTATCCTCTGGACAATTGCGCCAAATCAGTATTTAACGTGGTTATTGTGCTGATTAACTTTGTTTTAATTTTAGTCTGCGGCTTTTATTTGTTTATTTTGATCCGCAAAAACATCCATTTCTGCCTGACTCCATATCTGCCACCGTCGGTATCTGTCATATAGAGTGACATTCAGGGTCAGGAGTAGGATGAAGAATGAAGCATCAAGAAGGTTGATCGAACCATCGAACCTTGTTATCAGGAAGTCATAGGCAAGCACGATCCCAAAGTTTACGACAGACATTACTATGAACTCCTGAATTATTGATTTCCAGTGAGTTCCTCGCCTGGCAAACCACTGACTGAGTTCGGTATTTATTATAATAAGAATCGATAAGCCGATTGCAACCTGAAAACTGCTTGCACGGACTTCTGGAAGGATCTGAGCAAAAATTGTGCTTAACAGGGAAACAAGTACAATTTTTTCGATCAACTCATAATGCAGGAAGTCATCGAAAAATCTTTGGCTTGTATAATTGTCCCTAATGTTCCTTGCATGCAGGCTGTAAAACGGGAAATGCTTGTAACTGGCTGCAATTATTAAGCCGGGCCGCATAGGGGGCAAGTCTCGTAAAAGCCACCAGCCCAGGAAGATAAGGAGAGCAGCCCAGGCGATCAGGACTATTACATTTGAGGGGTTTGCCCGAATCCAGTCAGTCGTGTCCATCTGAGCAATGTGAATCCAGTATTCCTGAGGCAATTTGGCGAAGACCCAGATAAAAGCCGTAGCGGTGATCAACCTGTCTTTTGTAAGTACCTTAGGGTCCCATTTCAGGCGGACAAGCTCATAGAAAATGAAGAAATATTCAAAGACATTGGAAAAAATAAGCAATAGCAGACGCAGGTGTGTTATCTCAAAAATGGCTACGCCTATCAGCCTGTAGTAAAAAAGGAAACGCCCTGCTTCAAAGGCAAAGAAGTTTGACCAGTTTCTAAGAGTTGAAAGATAGGTAATTGCAAGATAATAAATATCCAGAGCCTTGTCATATTCCTGGTAATCTACCAGAGGCAGGTTAGTAAACTCCTGAAACAATGTCTGGTCTACCATGTCAAGGACTAAGGAAAGTATAATGCCTGGAAGCGGATAGCTGGGAATGGTAAGCGGTATCAAAAAACGAGCCGCGACTACAGCCCAGAATATAAACAGATCCGATGTCTCCGGCATTATGAGTCTTCCTCCTTTCCCGGCACTCAACCGGATCAGATATAATCACATCTTATCCGGCTTGAAAACCTACTTTCAAAATATACCTGAGAACTGTTACCCAATTTATATCATTCGGTATCTGTAGGAAAAGCGTAAAATCCTGAATCTTTAGCTCAGTAATGCGGAGCTGGTAAATCTTAGCTTAGCGGTAGTTCACATTTCTCATTTCTGATAGCTCTCATTTCTGATAGCTCTCATTTCTATTTCTCACTCTATTTCTCACTCTATTTCTCACTCTATTTCTCACTCTATTTCTCACTCTATTTCTCACTCTATTTCTCACTCTATTTCTCACGAAACCTCTCAAATTATTTTACTTTTCCTGAATCAACTGCTTCCTGGCTCCTTACATGCATTGTTCGATACCTGTCATAGAGCGTCACATTAAGTGTCAGGAGGAGGACGAAAAAGAGTGTGCTAAAAAGGTTGATTGAACCGTCGTATCTGGGCAGCAGGAAATCGAATAAAAGAATTATGCCGAGGTTCACCATGGACATGACTACAAATTCCTGGATAATAGACTTCCAGTGAGTTCCATGCTTTGCAAGCCAGTGGCTTAGTGCCGTGTTTATTACTATCAGGATGGCCATACCTATCGCAAGCTGAAGATTTGTTGACCTCACCCCGGGAAGTATTTGGGCAAAAATTATGCTGAGGAGTGATACCAGCATTATTTTCTCAAACAGAGCATTATCAAAGAATTTTTTTGAGGAATTAACCGCTGGAAAACTGATTTTTATTCCCTGTTCAGACCTTTCCCTCTGGATTACAGGAACAGGATCGGCTGCAAATGAGAGCCCTGATTTCATGGGAGGCAGGTCTCGCAGCAGCCACCATGCCATGCCAAGCAAGAATAAAGCCCATCCAAGAAGAATTAATGCGTTTGAGGGGTTTGCCCGAATCCAGTCCGTCGTATCCAGCTGAGCGATATGGATCCAGTATTCCTGCGGCAGTTTGATAAAGATCCAGATAAGTGCCGTAGCAGTGATCAGTTTATTTTTTGTAAGCACCATCGGATTCCATTTCAGACGAATTGCCTCGTAGAAGATAAAGAAGTATTCGAAAGTGTTTGGGAAGATAAATAATAGCTCCCGCAAATGCGTCAGCTCGAAAAGAGCTGCACCAACCAGCCTGTAATAGAAAAGGAAACGGCTTATCTTAAAAGCGAAGAGATTTGACCAGTTTCGCAGGGTTGAAAGGTAGGTTATAGCCAGGTAATAATTGTCAAGAGCCTTATCATAGCTCTGGTAGCCTTCAAGGGGCAGGCTAGTGAAAAGCTGGAAGATCGTCTGGTCTACCATATCAAGAATAAGGCAAGATATTACTGCTGGAAGAGGGTATATTGGAATAAAGAGCGGAATAAAGAAACGCAGCATAACTACAGACCAGAAAATCAACATATCCGAAGTATCCGGCATCCTGAATTTACCCCCTGCCCCTCAGATTTATTTTGCCAGGTTTCCTACCTGAAAAAGCTTACGATTATAACTGCCAGGCTGGAATCATTTTTACAGGCTAAAACTAATACTTAACAGGCTAAAACTAATACTTAACAGGCTAAAACTAATACTTATATTATGTATTCTTAGTTAAGCTGAGATTAATGCTCAATATTATATGCCCTTCTTTATTGTATTGATGTTATTAATGTTAGAGTTTTCGACTGCTTCAACCCTTATTTTTATATTGAATCTAATTCTCTTATTTCAAACTTTATATATGATTAGTTTTTATATATGACAGGTTTATAAATACCTATTATTATAAATTAAAAAAGGAAATTAAAAATGAAAAATTAGCTGCAAGCCATCCGGTCTGCAGCCTGGTCATTAAAGCTTAAGGGGATACATTGCAGATACGTGGGGTATTCTGCTAAAAAGATATCTATTGCAAAAATGAACAGGCAGGCTCTTTGTATTATACTGCATTGGGCAGCCGGAATTGTTTTTGATTTTGAATATGTAAAGGGCAGAAACTGTTAAAACATGGGGGAAATAGTAATGGCACAATTTAGACCTTTTGAGATGGATAGTATTCCAATAGAAGAGCAGTTCATGAACTGGAAGGAAATAGTTCAACCTTCTTATGATAAGAAATCGGTCGATGCGTACACCCGAACCCGGGTAATTCTAATGAATGGGATTGAGAGTGCTTCAATCCTTATGTCTCATGCGATGGAGCGCATGATTGAAGAGCCGGAAATTAAACGCAAGATGGCAGCAATTAGGCGTGTTGACTCCATGCAGCAGCAGACGGTTGACTGGTTAAATCCGGCTAATCAGAGTGTTATAGAGACTACACTTGGCTATGAACAGGTAGCCGTTGATCTTACTGCAAACCTTGCTAAAAACGAGCCTGATCCATATGTAAAGCAAACTCTGGACTTCGCCCTGCTTGAAGACTTCGACCATCTTTACCGCTACAGCTGCCTTTATGATTATCTGGAAGGCGGCGACCCTGAGTTTATTGTTCAGGGCAAGACCGAGGTAAAACCTGGAAGACCGACAGTTGGTCACCACCGCCATCCTGACGACAACATGCGCAAGCATTATGACAAAGACACAGCCGACATTAAAACCAAAATGAATTATCTCACCATAGTTGCAGGCGAGCAGCAGACCGAGCTTTTCTATAAAACTCACGGGAACATGTATTCAGATGAACTCGCAAGGCAGCTTTACTCCGAGATTGCCGATGTTGAAGAAGAGCATGTGACCCAGTACGGGCTGCTTGGAGACCCACGAGAAACAATGCTCGAGAAAGCTGCACTCATGCAGCTCTGTGAAGCCTATATTTATTTCTCCTGCGCACAGACTGAAACCGATCCAAGGATAAAAGCTATCTGGGAAAATTTTGCAAAAATGGAAATTGCACACTTTGAAGGCTGCGCTCACCTCATTGAAAAGTACGAGGGCAGAGATATCAGGGATGTTGTAAAGGCTGATGTTATCGAACCTCTGGTCGTTTTCGAGCCGAATAAAGAATACGTAAACAAGGTAATTGATGAACAGCTTGACATCATGCCAGATGGCATGGAATACAAGCGGCTCAGCGAAATGGCTGATACCTGGTCCAGCTTTAAGTTCCAGTGGAAGGTGAACAGCGCTGGCGTACCGAGCGAAGAAGTAGTCGGCAAAGCAAGCAGCGAACTGGCTCAGCGGGATCAGGCAAAAAATATCCAGCAGTTTAAGAATCAGCTATCTGAGCGCACAGAGAGCATAATGTCTTCACAAAGAGGAAGGGCGATGCCACCTCTCTGATATAATCTTTCAGGGTGTTTTGTAAGACGTTTTTAATTTCAGATACAGGAAAGCCGTTTTTTCTGGAATAAAGGGCGTTATTCTACGCCCATTCTTTAATTTAAATTAATTAAAGCATATATTTTTCAATTTAAGTGATTATTTAACCTTTTATAACTTAGTTTACTTAATAAAATATTCTGAGACTATTTCTGCCTAATAACTTTCAAATTTATACATTCCTGTTTTAAAGCAAAATAATCTGCGTTATCTATTCTCGCAAAACAAAAAGAAAGTTTTTTAAATAGCGGTTTTTATAGAATTTTGTGGCGTTTGGCAGTTGGTCGACCAAGAGAAAATTCACAATCAATGTCTAAGCAAGGATCCAAAAGAGCGCATACATGCGTTAGAGCAGTTAGAGAATTTTTTCTCATTGATACCAGATAAGCAACAGGCATGGGATGATTTACATAGACTGACTAGCGATGAAGACAGTGATGTGAGATTCAGTGCTGCTAAAGCTCTTGGTTCTGCTTTTTCTCAAGTGCCAGATAAGCAACAGGCATGGGAGGATTTACATAGACTGACTAGTGATGAAGACACTCTTGTAAGGCGTTGGGCTGCTGAAGCTCTTGGTTCTGCCTTTTCTCATGTGCCAGATAAGCAGCAGGCATGGGATGATTTACATAGATTGACTAGTGATGAAGACAGTGATGTGAGATCCTACTCAAATTATTCTCTTGCGAGAGTTTCAATATTTATGGCATCACAGGCAGAAACAGATGAAGATTACAAGAAAGAATTAGAAAAGGCAATCGAATTTTTCGAAATTGCAGCAAAGGAAGCATATTACTTCTATAATCCTGCTCAATTTTGTCTTCCTTTTTATCGCTCATTTCATACAATAATTTTCAAAAAACAGGAAGCTAGAGAAGAAGTGAACAGATATCTGGAAGAAGCTAAATCTGCAATTAAAGGCTCAGAGAGCAAAAAACTACTCTTTGAAGCTGTTCAAAACCTTGCAGAAGCATTAAAAGAAGTTCACAATCTAGAAAACTTGGATTTAGAGGCAAAAAAAGGAGAGCTTAATTTTTATAGGAAATACTGTGATCGCGCTGCAGAACTAATGAGATACACTGACGATAAAGCGCCATTTGCGACAAAAGTTCTGAGAAAAGGGCTGCCCTTTTTGGACAGGAATCTAAAAAAGATCCTTGAAGGAATTCAAAAGAAAGCAAAGATTGCGTGCAAGGAATCGAAAGGTACTGCTACAGAAGAAATTGCATGCACTATTAATAGCGAAATCCAAAGATGGGAAATCAGCAGCCAAGAAGAACTGGCTTTTAATCTTGAAAACTTGATTTTCACTTTAGAGGCTAATACTCCACGTAGTCCTCAAAGTAACTTAATTCTAGATAGAATTAAACAAATTCCTAAGCAAAAAGATGTGGCAAAACAATATGGGATGTTAAATTCTGTATTTACACTTATCATCAAGTTATCCAAAGAACAAAAATTACAAGAGATAGAAGAGAAAGTTGACAAGATAAGCAGCAAACTTGAGGAAATGACAATTTCCCTTAAGCCTGGAATCAGTGAAGAACTTATTATACATTTTGGTCCTATTACTCAATGGGGGGGAATTGAATACACTATGAATATACCTTTACAGGATATTTCTTATCCTGAGCTAAAGGAGGATCTTCAAAAGGCAGTTGGGAAAAAAATAGACAAATTATCCAAGCTTCCTGAAAAATTAGCTCGAAAAGTAAAAGGTTACTTATTACTGAAAGGCAGAGAAGACATTATTAAGCAGTTAACTTAAAGTGGGTTATCTCTAGATCAGTTAATGATAATAAAATCTCTGTAGCTCGTACAATTAATAATCCAGATCAGAGCTGATATAACTACTATTTTCCTTCAACTGAGCCGCACCGGATTTGCTTGAGTTTCCTCCTTCTCAACCACGACCGCTGTACCATATGCGAGCAGCTCGGTCATTGCCTGACCCATCTCTGAAGAATCAAACTGTACGTTTATTACTGCGTTTGCCCCAAGGGCTTTTGCATGTTCCTTTAATCGTTCAAGTGCCTGTTCACGGGACTGGTTCAGGAGTTCCGTATACTCATGGATCTCTCCGCCGATAATTGACCTTAGTCCAGCAGTTATGTTTCGCCCGAGCCCACGGCTCCTCACGATTAAACCCCACGTAAATCCAATGGTTTTTGTGATTTTATAACCTGGCAAGTACGGCGTACTTACAATAATGATATCGCTGGTCATGGTATCCCCAGTATATTGGTTAATTTTGGATTTTTGCAAAGGACTTATTCAACTCTTCAATTAAGAAACTATCTGAAAAGTGTTAAGCTGGATAAAGATTCGGGCAGTTTCAGGTTTACGCCCCTCAACAGCCTCAAAATGAACAGAATAACCCAATAGAATTCTGAAAACCAGATAGATAATATAGCTCTGAGATATATAGCTCTGAAATATCGTTCAAACTTATTCAAGCTTCATGACAGATTTCAATAAATTATAAAAATATGTGATGCAGTAAACTAAACTGATAACTGCTTCTAACTACCGCTGAAAGACAACCCGAAAATGAAATAAAATTGATCCCTATGCACCCGAAAACTAAACAGATACTTGAAGTCTTTGAAGAAATCAATAAAATCCCGAGGTGTTCAAAGCACGAAGCACAGATTTCCCTCTGGCTGCAGGAATGGGGAAGGTCAAGAGGCTTTGAGGTAAAAGCCGATTCTTTAAACAATGTGCTTATAAAAGTCCCTGCAACGTCAGGATATGAGAATTCTCCCACAATCACTCTGCAGGGGCATATGGATATGGTCTGCGAAAAATTAAGGGATAGCAAGCACGACTTTTCAAAAGACCCTATCAAATGCGTTTACGATGGAGACTGGCTGCGAGGAGACGGGACTTCCATAGGCGCAGATAATGGGATTGCACTTGCTATCGGGCTGGTGCTGGCAGAGGCAGGGAAGAAAGGAGAAATTGGACATCCGCCGCTTGAGCTGCTTTTTACGGTAGACGAGGAGACGGGGTTGACTGGCGCGAAAGGGCTTGAGGCTTCTTTCTTTGAAGGAAAGATACTTCTGAACCTTGACTCCGATGGTGAAGGCGTTTTCGTAATCGGGTGTGCAGGAGGACAGAATTCATTGATTACACTCCCTGTAGAGTGGGAGCTTCTTGACTTTAAAGAGGAAAGTTCATTCGAGCTTTTCAGGCTCTTGGTTGAAGGGCTGGAAGGCGGGCATTCTGGGGTTGCGATCGATAAGCAGCGTGCAAATGGTATACAATTACTCTCTCAGGCACTGGCAGAGCTCAGGAACAGGCTGGGAACAGAAAATTTAAAGCTTATTCTGATAAACGGCGGCAGTGTCCATAACGCAATCCCCAGCACTGCCGAAGCTTTTATCGCACTCCGCAGAGATAAGCTCGAACAGGCAGAGGAAGTTGTTTCAGTTCTGAAAAAGGCATTCCAGGCTGAATATGCAAAGACCGATCCAAGACTTATCCTGAGCCTTGAAAAAATTGGCAGGGAAATAATTTTTGAAGTTGCATGGGGTAAGAGACCTGAAGAGGAAGCACCCCATATTTGGGTCCTGTCAGCAGGTACTGAAGAAAAGCTGATACAACTGCTCCTGGGATTGCCGCATGGGGTTTACAGGATGTCGGAGAATATCCCGGGGCTTGTCGAAACCTCAAACAACCTCGCAACGGTACGGACAGCTGGAAATAAAATAACGATAGTATCAAGCCAGCGAAGTTCCAGCAATTTCAGGCTGGCTGAAATTACCGGAAAGGTGGAAGCTGTGGCAAAGCTCGCAGGCGCCAGGATTGAACATGAGCCCGGATATCCCCCATGGGAGCCCGATTTTGAATCCGAACTGCTCATGAAATGCAAACAGGTTTATAGCAGAGTTTTTGGGAAAGAACCTGAAGTTAAAGTGATTCATGCAGGGCTTGAGTGTGGAATAATTGGTTCGATACATGAAGGGATAGAGATGGTTTCTTTCGGACCAACGATTAAAGACCCTCATTGCCCTTCAGAAAGAATCTTCATCCCTTCTATAGAAAATGTCTGGATTTTCCTGGAGAACCTTCTAAGCAGTTACCGTTGTTAAATCCTCATTCAGTTCTAAGCTGTTCTCTCACCCTCAACTCGGTTTCACGACCAACATTTGCTATTCTCTGATCATTTAAAAAAGCCATACTGAAAGCTATACTGAAAAAGAGAATCGAACTGTTTTTCTGCAAAAGAAGGCTTACACTCCTTTAATTAGAAAGGTTATTTGTAAGTAATTTATATGTAAGAAATTTATTAAAGTTTACTGAAAATTTACCCGCCAGAGAAATAAGCAGCAAAAATAGAAGCAAATTATAGTTTTCAGGCATTCCTCTTCTTAGCTAGTCTGCTCAGCTGCGTCTGAACGCACTTTCATGAAATAAGCCAGAGCTGCAATGAGCAGGGCATAGCCTAGCCCGTATACAGCAAGGTTACTATCATTTTTATCAAACATAACACTTAAGAAATTTACTGCGATCGCGGCAATGGTGAGCCCTACAAGGTTTAACTCCAGTTCTTCAATGTTATGCGTTTGCAGCCATGGAGATAAAGCAAGAGGCTGAATAAGTAATTCATAAAACCCAAGTGATGTGATAAAAAGCACTGTACCTACCAGAAAGAGATGAACAATCTCCACAATTTCAACAATGATACTTCCCTCTATTTCTGTTCTCTCTATTCCGTAAATCAATTCGTTTATGAAATAGAAGAGTTCTATGCTGCCTTTAACAAACAGCACAACAGCCGCGATAGCCAGTCCGATTATCGGAACAAGTACGAAGAACCGCATCCCAGCAATAAATTTACCTATTTTTTCTGCAGCACGCTTAATTGGTTTGACCATAATCCCTCACTCCTTATTTTTACTTAATAAGTAAATCTATTGCTTACGGATCGCAGTCGGAAATGTGAATCCGATTGCTTTATTCAGTCCTTCGTTTCTATCTTTATATCAAGAATCATTGTTTTCCTGTTTGACTGACAGTTTTGTGACTGCCAGTTTATGACTACTTTATTATAATTATCTTGTTTATACAATTAACCATTTTATTATAATTATATTGTTTATATATTTTACTATTACAACGCCGTCTCACGGCGATTAACTTTGAAAAAATTAAGTTGTGCTCGGAGAGCGGACTCTCTGGTAAACCTGATTTTATCATTATCAGGATCTACAGCTCTTTAAGGTCGCTTCCCATAATTTAAAAAGCGCTCCTGTCTGTTTTTTCCTGGTTTTATTCCTTACTTTCACCCGATTCCATCAGTTCTGCCATCCAGAGTGTATTATCGTAACTTTCAAGGATCATTTTAACAACCATGGTAAGAGGTACGGCTATAAGTGCACCTGGAGGACCCAGCACAAAAGACCAGTACAGTAAAGAGAGAAACACGATCGATGTAGATAAATTAAGGCTCTTTCCTGCAAATGATGGAAACACTACACTTTCTACGAGCTCGTTTATAAGCCAGATTCCTGCGAGGATTATAAGCGCCCCAAGAAGCCCGTATTTGAATAGCGCAAGCAGTACAGGAGGAAAAGCCGCCAGAATAAAACCAAGAAATGGAATATAACCAAACAGGAAGGTCAGAAAACCCCAGAGAACTGCAAAATCAATTCTTCCAATAAGGAGAAGTATGGTCGTTCCAATGCCTGCAATAAGATTGATTTCAGTTCTGATAAGAATATAATTTACTACTTCTTTGCCAAGTTTGATAACCCGTAAAATCAGGATTTGTTGAGTTACAGCTCTCCTCTGTATCCTTCTCAGAGCGCCTGCAGCATCCAGAAGTAAAAATGTTGTGGTAATGATAATGAGAGATGTTGTTGTGCCAGCATTCAGAGCACCCGTAAGAATTCCTGCACTCAGACCAAGCAAAAATACTGCTATATCACGCAGAATTTCTTCAAAGGATGACTGATCGGATACAGGCATATAGGGTTCAAAACCCTGAATGAAATTCAGAAATTGGGTTTGATAGTCTGGAAACTGCTCGCTGAGCTGAAGCAGGGACCCTGCAACAAGAAGAACTGTGCTTGTAGCAATAATAATAAAGAATGCAATCACCAGACCTATACTTATTGGGCCAGGCACATTCCTTCTCTCGAACCAGTTGACAAGAGGAGCAAAGATCAGAAAGGCAAAAATTGAGAAAAAAATAGGCACAAGTATACCTGAAATCTCCCTCATCCCGATTGTCAGGATAACCACTGCTGTGCTATAAAGCAGAATTCTGGCAGGCAATGGGTAATTATCCATACTGGTTTTATCCGTATTCATTTACGCCCCCGAATATTTTCATATCCATTAATAGCATTCGGTTAATACTATAAAAAATATTCCAAAAGTTTGAATTTTCTTATTCCATCCAAGTTAGGTGATCGGTTTTTTAGCTTTCTACATCTCCTCCAGGATCATGACCATTACGTTCGGGTCTGTGAAATTGAGCGTGGCAATTGCCAGGGCTGCCGAAAGGTTGCGCTGGGCAGTCCCGAGGGCGAGCACTCTCCTTATAGGCTTTCTGGATCTTCCGAGGAAGTAGCCTATAACAAATGAAACAAGCACAAAAACTACCGCCGCCATAATGCAGTGCTGCCGATAACACCTATAAGTTCAGAGAAGTAGACCACGAAAAAAGCCACGAAAAGGACAAGCAGGGAAAGGTTGGTAGCCTGGGTCATCAGGGGTAGAAGTCCGTTAGCCACCTCTTCATACCTTGTCCTGATGAACAGGGCAGTTGCAAGTGGGAGCAGCATCAGCAGGATAAGGGACTTTGCTATATCCCAGGGATTGATTGTAACCCCTGAGAGCAAAAGTGGCAGGACTATCGGAACGTAAATAATAGTCACTACCATCAGGAGTACCATCAGTCCAACTGCAAAAGAGGCGTCACCCTGTGCCACCTGTGCAAGTTTCGGAAGGAATGGGGCTCCAGCGGAAGTGCCAAGAAGGAAAAGTCCGATGGAAAGCCCTTCGGAAAGCGGGAAAATAAAGAGTACTCCAAGAGCGAGCAGCGGGACGAGTAAAAAATTGGCTGCCAGCGGGAAGATAACCAGCTTCCTGTTTTTCAATGGGACGAGTATCTGCTGAACTGTAAGGGAGAATCTCATGCCAAGCATGCTGGAGAGAACAAAGATCAGAGTCGCAAGGACACCAAGAGTTTGAAGGAAGTTAAAAAGGAAACGGTCTCAACCATTCTTCTCTCCCATCTCTTTTCAGTCATGCACCATCTGGTCAAGTGCCGCAGTAATTGCCAGGATCAGAGCAGCGTCCTGTCCAGGAGAAACCTCAACTCCATAAGTATCTCTTATCCGGAACCATTTTTTCGAAATCTCTGCAACTTTTTCCCTCCCTTCCTTGATCTCATACTCGTGATCTAGGATATTTCCCTGAATATCCAATTCAGGTCCATTTGAGACTTCAACTTTAAATCGGTCTCGGAGAGGCGAAATCAGGGCTTTTTTAATTGTTGCGACTGTTTTTCCATCCCTATCCTCTATCTCCATCGTATCCTTTATCCTGAGAAGCTTCTCCTTGAGTTTATACACTTCATTTCCCTGCACATCTTTGAGGATCAGAGTGTCGCGAATCCTGAGAGCTTTACCATCAACATAAAATACCCGCTCTCCAGCTTCATTTTCTATCCAGTAGTCGTCTCCGATGGTAACAAGTTTTTCGTGCATTTTGTAGCGTTGTATGCTTTCTTCCCCACGGTCCCTGAGACCGCCCATGATTCTCCTCATCAAAATCACTCCCTTTGTTTACTAAATTCACTTACCTACCTTGCAGTTCTATTTATTTCGTTATAGACCAGAGAAGGACTGTAGTCCCTTTCATCCTGTTTCCTGTGATTTTCATGCCTTGCGCCTTCTTGAGCATTGAAATGAAATATCTCAGAACACAGTCTTCCAATCATCCTTCATGCTGACCACAACCCAGCCCCGTTCCTTTGCCATCTGTAGCGTCTTCTCGCTTCCCTCATCGTAGGCGTACTCTCGCTTTGCATCGTCATGGCGGAGCAGCAAAGATAGAGAGCGAAAACCGCTTTTCTGTGCCAGCCACAGCATGTGCAGATCTCCATCCGAATTGCCGGCAGCCAGGATGGGCTTGCGACCAATATGCAGTTCGATATTGACCGGCTTTCCTGCTCCGTCGTCGATGGGATCAACCAGACCTCTCCTGCGGAAAATCACTGGTCCCTCATCAGTCATTCGGGTCTCAAATGAGATGTTGCTGCCGATAACTCGCTCTCTTGGGATATTGTAGATCTCCTCCGAGATCACACGCATAAAGCTCATGCCGCCACCAGATGCTAGGTAAACTTTAAAGCCGCTATCGCCCAGGTAGTGCACAAGTTCAACCATAGGCTTGTACGTCAGATCTTTGTACAGCATGCCAAAACGGGGATGTTTGGCAGTCTCCAGGAACTCTTTAGCCATAAGCATGAAATCGTCCTGAGACATGCCGGCGTGAGAATCAAAGACCATCTGCATCAGCAACTTAACATCGCCGCCAGCATGGGGATCAAGCCTGAAAAAGTAAGTCAAGTCGCCCGTTGCCGCTGCCTTAAAATGTGGCTGATCCAGAAGCGCAGGGTCTGCCTCAGCCAGCTGTTTCAGCCGGTCTATGACAAAGAAAACCTGAACATAGACAGGCTTCTCCACCCACATGGTTCCATCGTTGTCCAGAATGGCAATTCTCTCGGTTTCTGGCACAAAATCAGTGCTCTCAGGATTTGTGGTGGCGTTTACATAACTGATGATTGCTTTCTTAGCTGGTGTTTCGTTCCATAATGAGAGAATTCCGGACATTATCAATTCCTCTTCTCGCTGGTAAAAGCTGAGGCTTAACCTGTCCTTCAACCTCAGGTGCTCCCGATTCCATGCAAGAGTTTTTCCATTACCCGATCAACGGTAAAGCTAGCTGCTTTCTGGCGCGGAGGGAATTCTTTAAACGTTGCCAGAAAATCACCAACGACACTCTGGGCAGGCACCAGCAGGAAGGCATGATCGAGAAGCCAGTCATAATAGGTATTTGAAGTCTGATCCGCCCTTTCATAAGGATCGGTGCGCAGGTTGAATATTTTTGGTATGCGCAGCGGGACAAAAGGTTCAGCCCAGACCTGGAGCGTGCCGATGGCGCGCTGCTCCATAAAGACCATTTTCCAGTTATCGTACCTGAGAGCTACCAGGTCTCCATCGTCGGAGAAGTAAAAGAATTCAGTCCGTGGAGATTTTTCTTCCTTCCCAGTCAGGTAGGGAAGAAGATTATAACCGTCAAGATGCACCTTGAAAGTTTTATCTCCTGCTTTGTAGCCTTTTTTGAGTTTTTCCTTAATATCCGGCTCTCCTGCTGCTGCAAGTAAAGTGGGCAGCCAATCAAGGTGGCTCACAATCTCGTTAGAAATTGTGCCTGCAGGGATCTTGCCATGCCAGCGCATTACCTCAGGAACACGGAAAGCTCCCTCCCAGCAGGAGTTTTTCTCGTTACGGAATGGGGTCATGGCTGCATCGGGCCATGAGTTCATATGTGGTCCGTTGTCCGTGCTGTAGATAACAATAGTATCATCCGCAATGCCTATTTCGTCCAGCAGGTCGAGAAGCACGCCTACCTGCCGATCGTGCTCAATCATGGCGTCATGGTACGCGGATTGCCAGCGCCCCGACTGTCCCCGTATTCTTTCCGGGATGTGAGTCCTGAAATGCATTCTTGTGGTATTGAACCATAGAAAGAACGGCTTTTCCGCTTCATGCTGACGTTTGATAAAATCGATGGCTGCATCCAGAAATTCTTGGTCTACTTCTTCCATTCTTTTTCTGGTCAATGGGCCAGTATCCTCGATGCGACCATCGGCATAGCTATGGATTACACCCCTTGGACCAAAATTCTTCCGGAAATTAGGAAAGTCTTTTTCAGGTGGATAATCGCGTAATTCAGGTTCCTCTTCAGCATTCAAATGGTAAAGGTTGCCGAAGAATTCGTCAAAACCGTGGTTGGTAGGCAAATATTCGTCCCGATCCCCGAGATGGTTCTTTCCAAACTGACCTGTGGCATAACCCAGGGGTTTCAGCAGTTCGGCGATTGTAGGGTCTTCAGGCTGAATTCCTACTTTGGCTCCTGGCATTCCCACCTTGCTCAACCCTGTACGGAAGACGCTCTGTCCTGTGATGAAAGCAGCTCTCCCGGCAGTACAGCTCTGCTCCCCGTAAGAGTCCGTAAACCTGATACCTTCGTTAGCTATCCGGTCAATATTCGGTGTTCCGTAGCCCATCAGACCGTCGCTGTAGCAACTGAGGTTGCTAATGCCAATATCATCTCCCCAGATGACCAGTATGTTTGGTTTCTTTTCTGTCATTTTCCTATTCCCCATTAAGTCTTATTTCTATCCACTTTTCCCCTGACCGTGACAGCGTTTGAACTTTTTCCCGCTTCCGCAGGGGCAGGGCTCATTGCGTCCGGTCTGCGCAAAGGCTTCTTCTAGGGCTATAACTCTCATAACTTCGGAAGCCGGATACCCCCTGCGTATCAGACCTGCCATGAGCTTCATAGGAAAATCGATATGATGGAAGAAAGCTTTCCAGCCCTTACAAAGGTAGTTCAGACCAGATTCCCCGGTAGAGGTGACAAGAAAGCGATTCTTTGGACATTCTCCCATACAGGCGAAAAGCACATCACATTCACAGCATACCTTTGGTAGGGTGTTACGTTTATTCTTTCCAAACCTGTACTGCTTTTCCGAAGCAGCAAGTTCAGAGATCTCTTTCTCCATAATATTGCCAAGCAGGTATTCAGGCTCTACAAAATGGTCGCATGAGTAAAGATCCCCATTGTGCTCCAGAACAAGCCCAGCTCCACATGTTTCTTCAAAAACACACATGCCTGAAGGCAGCCCTAGCCATCTTCGTACAGAAGCCTCAAAAGTCTGCACAAAGAGTTTTCCCACGTCATTTCTTACCCACTCGTCAAAAATGCGGCTAAGGAAGCTCCCAAACTGTTCTGGTTGCACCGAACGGTCTGAGACAGTATTCCCTTTCTGGTAAAGGGTGTATCCTTCCTCATTGATTCTCTCTACAACTGGAATAAATTGAATCCAGTCTGCTCCTGCTTCATCTCGCAGGAAGCGGTAGACCTCAAGCGGATGATCGGCATTTATCCTGTTTACTGTTGTAAGGACGTTGTATTCCACTCCGTGTTTTTGTAGGAGACGCAGCCCTCGCATGACCCGGTCAAAGCTCCCCTCCCCTTTTTTATCCACCCTGTAAATATTATGCAGTTCACGCGGACCATCTATGCTGATCCCTATGAGAAAATTGTTTTCCTTAAAAAACTGGCACCATTCATCGTCCAGCAGAGTGCCGTTGGTCTGCATTGTGTTTTCAAAATTCATGCCCGGTTTTCTGTACTTTTCCTGCAGTTCGATGGCACGCCGGTAAAAGTCTATTCCCATCAGAGTTGGCTCACCTCCCTGCCAAGCAACGGTTACCTGCGGGCTGCGGTGGGCTGTGATGAGCTGCCGGATGTAATTCTCCAGCACTTCGTCTGACATGCAGAACTTGCTACCTGGATAAAGAGCCTCTTTATCCAAAAAATAACAATAAGCACACGCCAGGTTGCAGATTGAACCGGTCGGTTTTGCCAGCACATGGATTCGAGGAGGTAGATAGTTTTGTGTCATTCCCACTCCCTTATAGGATTGTCCGCAAGCCATGTGACTATGGTTGCATCATGCAGATTAATCAAATTCTGCTTGCTCAGCTCTTGAATCATGCTCACTGCCCTTTTTAAAATCCTGAAAAACCCGGGTTATCGTGCTCTATTCTTCAACAGACTGCGCTATTCAGAGGTATGTAAATTAATCAAGCTTGTTTTTCTGGGTACTATCAGTCTCAACCTGTGTGCCGGGATTTATTAAGTGTCTTATCACAGAACCGCTTACCAGGCATCTACCGTTATATTTCTCTGTCAACCCCCAGCTGTCCTCGAGATTTCCCAGGCTTGGCATTCAATAATCCCCCTTTATATAATTATTCTTTTATATATCACCCTATTCATATTGATTAATTTTGTCGGGTCTGTTGAGGAGGATTATTCTTTTGGATTATCCATTAAAAAATCAAGAATACTTTCCTTCTCCAGTCAACCCTATTTTTCTTTCAAGACTTAACCATAAGAAAACTGCCAGTCATTGCCCTGATCAGAAAATGTAATGCGAAATCAGGAGAAGGCATTGCTTTATTTGAATTCCTCAATTATAACTGGGGATAGATCCGGCTGTAAATGCTGCTAACGGTATTTTTGGCATCGGAGGGCTTTAAAAATTCAGGGCGAACCTTCAATCCTCTCCTCATCCTGTCTCCTGTCCTCGCTTGATTCCATCAGTTTAGCCATCGGGCGTGTGCCTTCAGAACTTTCAAGAACTATCTTTACAACTATTGTAAGAGGTACAGCAATCAGAGCACCTGCTGTCCCGAGTACGTAAGACCAGTAAAATAAAGAAAGAAACACAAGCGTCGGAGATAATTTAAGGCTTTTTCCTGCAATAGACGGGAAAACGACATCTTCTACAAGCGCATTGATAATGGTGACGCCGACAAGGACACCCAGTGCTCCTATAAATCCATACTCGAACAGGGCAAGGAGCATAGGTGGAATAGTTGCCAGATAAAAGCCCAGGAAAGGGATATAACCGAACAGGAAGAACAGGAGACCCCATAGAACAGCAAAATCTATGCCTCCAAGAAGGAAAAGTATGGCAACTCCAATGCCCCCGACCAGATTGGTCTCAGTCCTCAGGAGCATATAGTTCACGACGGTCTTGCTCAGTTCGGTAAATCGCAAAATATGTGCTGGCTGATCTTCATTTTCTCCATGCACTCTTTTTGGAGCACCTGCAGCATCCAGAAGTAAAAATGTTGTTGTGATAAAGATGAGCATAAGTGTTGATCCGGCGCTTAGAGCTCCTGAAATAATGTCCGTAGAAACGCTGAAAGCAAATGCTGCAATATCCTGGAGGGCTGATTCTACCGTCACTCCCGCTTCAGGCAAGTATCTTGAGACCCTGTCCAGAATACTCTGCAGCTGACTCTCATAGCTTGGAATCCTGCTGCTTAGCTGGAGTAAAGAGTTTGCAAAGAGGATTGCAGTTCCAAAAAAAACAAAAATGAAAAGCAGGATCACAAGAAAAACACTGATCTTTCCCGGGACTCCTCTCCTCATAAGCCAGTGGACAAGGGGAGAAAAGATTAGAAAGGCAAAAAGAGAGAAAAAAACCGGCACCAATATATCTGAGATTGCCTTCATACCCAGTGTAAGGATAACTGCAGCAGTGCTGTAAATCAGAATTTTAGCCGGCGTTGAAATAGTATTTGTATTCATGTTTACATCCCCAGATCTTTCCCTGGTGCTATTTTCTTCCATAATAATTCTGAGCAAAGGTTCCTGTATCAGGTTTTTATACAGGGTTTAGAGTGGACAACTATTCAGGTTGTAGCTTTTGCTCTGGATCCCGGTCTTCTTTTCTCTTCAAACTTCACTACTTCCGCCAGTTCTTCTCCAGCTGCAGCAAGCAATTCAGGTGTGAGCATACCCTGTGCTACAAGCACTCCACCTGCATCCCTGAGCTCCTGCTTCAGGCTCTTTGCCCAGAGGTGTTCGATAATAAGAATACAGGCAGCAGTACCTTCAGGGACAGCTTTGATCATGTCCAGAATTTCTTTCCTAGTGATTCCGTAATTTTCCTGGGCTACAGCCAGGATTCCTTCTTCGGTGCCTGTTCTGGCTCCCTCTCCGCCTTCGATCGCAAACCCGATAAGCCCCCATATGACAGCTCCAAAGCGCATTCTTTCCTCTTCATCGAGCTGAGTGGCTTTAATAGATTCATGTTCCCTTCTTCGTCTTTCCATATGAACAGCAGGTCAATTAGCCTGATCAGCCCTTTATCCATTACTGATTCAAGCTCACGCCGGATCTGACCGTGAAAGTCAGGGTTCTCGAATGCGATGACAAGTAGCTGCATCGGTCCATAAGTTACATCATTCAGTTAATCTCCCCCACTAACAATTCTGCCTGCTATCCGGTTCTCATTATGCTGTCCCAGGGCGGCAGGTGTCATACAAACAATCTGCACTTTCTCAAATATCCCTGAGTTCTTCCCCTCCTAGCGAGAACCCTGCAGTTAAAGAAAACAATCTAGCATTATGCTGTAAATGATATATAAAATTAAAACACATATAAATTAACATGTGTAATATTATAATTAAGATTTTTTAAAGGAATAAAATGCATTTAACTGGCTTATTATTTGGGGGATATATCAAAGACAGGATTTATAGCTTTAAAGTTGGAAGGCAAGATTCTAAATGACTTCAAAGTGTTTCTTTTTCCTCCAACTTCCATTTTCTTATCCTCATCTGATGCTGTTTATTTCCCTATTGCCCATATATTCCACGGGTCCCATTAGTCTGGCCAGCCATTTTGTTTCCTCGAAACTCTCAAGTAAAATCTTCAAAACTAATGTAAGAGGTATAGAAAGCAGCACACCTCCGAGTCCGAATACGAAATTCCAGTAAAGAAGAGCAATGAATAAAAAAGCAGGAGATAACTGCATGCTTTTTCCCATCATTGAAGGAAAAAGGATGTTCTCCGCAAGCGCATCGACAACAAAGATGATGACAATAACCACAAGAGCTCCTAAAGGCCCATACTTGAAAAGTGCAAGCATTATAGGTGGAATAGAAGCTATGACCAGACCGATGTAAGGAATATAACTCAGCAGGAATATGAGAACTCCCCAGAGCACAGCATAATCAATGCCTACTATAAAGAGAAGGAGAGAAATTGTGAAGGCTATGACAATATTTACTTCTGCTCTTATGACAATAAATTTTACCAGTTTCTTATTAAAATTGCTGAGTCTCAACTGGAGTTCGGATTGTTTTCCAATCTCCGGATCCGTTTTTTCAGGAGCATTAGTGGCATCTATTATAAGAAACGCTGCTGTAACTGTAATGATTCCGACTGTTGTTCCGGCGTTCACAATCCCATTAATGACGCTTGTCATTAGAGAAACTGCAATTGACACTATACTGCGAGCAACTGATCGTACAGAAAAACCTTCATATGAGGGAATATAATTTGCAAGACTATTCACAAATGCAGTTAACTGGGCCTGATAGTTCGGGATCTGGGTTCCAAAGTCCTGTGCCGCTTTGATAGCTATAATCCCAAAAAACAGGATAACTACAATTAATAACAAAATTACCAGAATAACACTCAGTTCACCTGGAACTCCTTTTCTTTTTAGCCAGCGAGCAAGCGGGGTAAAAAGTACAGCGATGAATATAGAATAAATAATGGTTGTAAGTATAGGAGCTATTTCCTTCATTCCTATTGTCAGGACAACGGCAAAAGTGCTGTAGATTAAAACTTTAGCTGGAAACGAACGGTTTCTCACGTTCACGATTTTAACTCCTTTGGTTGTCATTTGCACACTGTGCAGTGAGGGGAGTTACTGTGAACTGAAGGGAGAAATAATATGCAAATATGAAATTACATTCTATCCTCCTCATAATAAGAAAATCAGTCTTAACCGCCTCTCCTCACTTTTCTATCAATCATGTGCCATCTGGTCAAGTGCAGCCGCAATCGCCAGGATGAGTGCATTATCCTGTCCGGGCTCAATTATCTTATATAAGTCATTACCTCGCAGATCTTTAAGAATCAGGATGCTTTCCGTTAAAACGGTTGTTTAGGAATTCTATTTTAGAATACAGGAAGATGGTAACATTTTGACTTCCAGCATGAGAAAGTGTAGCATTCCAGGCACTGTAATTTGTTCTCTATCACGCCAGACTGATAACTCCCCTTATCGATTCGCGCACATCCCCCTTGCAAGTATCCCTTTGCAAGAGCATCGATGCTTGATAGTATTTAATTATAATTATTCTTTTATGTATTTATCATTATAAAAGAAATGGTGCAGTAAACTGTCTGGCTGTAACTCATCTGATTTTTATCCTTTTTTCACAGCATTTCCTGTACTTCAACCCACTTCCACGGGGACAGAGCTTATTCCTGTTCCCTGATTTTTCTATTCCCCGATTTTCCTATGCTCCCATAAGTCCTTTTCTCGGCTATACTGACCTATCGGTAACACTGTTTCCTTCTTGAAATTCGGTTTCGTTATTTCTCTCTAATATAAGAATAAATTGAATAAGCTTTGCATACAGCACCATGCATAGATGAAAATAGGTGAATAACTTAAGTAGTGATCGCTTTTTTTCTAAACGTACAGGTATTTAATAAATCAACACTAATCAAATATATATATGAATGGAGGCAGGTTTGGAATAGATTTTCTCTCAACATACGAAGAGGGAACAAAAAGAGAATGGATCATAGGAAATGGGCTTGGAGGATACGCTTCCTCCACAATCATCGGAGCAGGGACAAGAACTTACCACGGGTTGCTTGTAGCAGCTCCAGAGAATTCTCCTGGGAGACTTTTAATACTTTCTTCCCTTGATGAGGAAATTTCCATTGATGGAGAACTCTATCATCTCGCGGTCCATCAGTATCCCGATAAAATTTTCCCTGAAGGTTTCAAACACCTGGTTGAGTTTAATCGTAACCCATTTCCTCTCTGGATTTACCAGGCCGGAGATTTTACTGTAAAGAAAAAAGTTTTCATGGTCCATAATAGTAATACCACTTTTGTTGTCTATGATATTACATCTCAAAGAGAAGAAGCTTTACTCAGAATTTTTCCTCTCGTAAGCTCAAGAGATTTTAACCTTACTGCCCGTTCAGGATACCTTTCTTTCTTCCAGAGACCCGGATCTACAGGGGTATATCTTGCAAGCTCTACTGGTTTCACTTTCACGATTTCGTCCAATCTCCAGTATCATCCCGAGCCAGTATGGTACTATAACCTGGAGTATGACACTGAGAAAAGACGCGGACTTAATTTCCAGGAGGATATTTTCAATCCTGGTTATTTTGAGAGCAAGCTCGAAAAGGGAACTTCCCGTTTTTTTGTAGCAGCTTCGACAGAAGATATCTCTTCTCTAACACTTGAACAGGTTGATAAACTCTACTTAAGGGAAGCAAATCGGCAGAACCTTCTGTTACTCGACTCGAAGCTTAAAGATCCCTTCGCTCTCAAGCTTCTCAAGGCAACCGACTCTTTTGTGGTAAAAAACCGTGTTACAGGTGAGAATACCGTGATTGCAGGGTATCACTGGTATTCGGACTGGGGCAGAGATGCTATGATTTCCCTGCCAGGCTTGCTTTTAATTCCTTATCGTTTCGAGGAGGCAAGGTCTACTCTTATCAATTTTGCCAAATACTGTAGGAGAGGCTTGATCCCCAATACCTTCCCGGCTTTCGGAGGGGATCCGGTTTATAATACAGTGGATGCTTCTCTCTGGTTTATTCATGCCCTTGACCGGTATTTTGCTTATACGCAGGATTTCCTTTTCCTCTCGGATGTCTGGGATACCGTAGAGGAAATTATAACCTGTTACTCTAGTGGCACAGATTTTGAAATAGGTATGGATTCTGATTACCTTATTAAGCAGGGACCTCAACTGACCTGGATGGATGCAAAAATCGGGGAATGGGCAGTGACCCCAAGAGCAGGTAAAGCCTGTGAAATCAATGCTCTCTGGTACAATGCCCTGAAGACTGCCTCCAATCTGGGCACCTTCCTCGGTGAGGATGTCTCCGAATACGAGAATCTCGCAGCCGGGGTAGCCTCAAACTATGAGAATGCTTTCTGGAACCCTGAGACTAACTGCCTCTTTGACCTTATATACTGGGACGAAGCAGGAAATGAGGTTAAAGACCCTGCAATCCGACCGAATCAAATTTTTGCTGTGTCACTTCCCTATACCATGCTTCCCCCTGAAAAAGAAAGAGCCATAGTGGACAGGGTTGAGAAGGATCTACTTACACCCTTCGGGCTAAGAACCCTTTCACGCGACCACCCCTTATATAAAGGTCAATACCGCGGGGATGCCCTTAACAGGGATACGGCTTATCATAATGGGACGGTCTGGCCCTGGCTCCTTGGAGCCTATGTGAAAGCCTATCTGAAGGTTCACGGCTATTCGAAAGACCATATCAAATCCATGAAGACCCTCCTTGAGGGTTTTGACGAGCACCTTGAAACCGCAGGCATTGGCACCATCTCTGAGGTGTTTGATGGAGATTACCCGCACTCTCCCGGAGGTACAATTTCTCAGGCATGGAGCGTTGCAGAGATTCTAAGGGCGTATGTAGAAGATGTACTTGGAATTAAGCCCTGAAAAAAAATTATGATCGGAATAACGGTCAGTAAGCGGAATGAGGAATAATATGACCTGGAAAGATCATGGGGAACTATTTATACGGCACAGGAGGAATCCTATACTTACAGTTGCAGATTGGCCTTATCGAGCCAATTCGGTATTTAATCCTGCAGCCGCGATAGTTGATGGTAAAGTCCTGCTGCTGGTCAGGGTTGAGGATCACAGAGGATTTTCTCACTTTACAGTCGCCACGAGTGAGAACGGGATTGATGGATGGGAAATCGATAGTAAGCCAACCTTCTTTCCGGATCCTGTAAATTATCCTGAGGAAATATACGGTGTTGAGGATCCGCGCATAACTTACATAGATGAACTGAAAAAGTGGGCAATAGTATATGTGGCTTTTTCAGATTCTGGTCCTTTACCCGCGATTGCATTTACCGAAGATTTCCATAATTTTGAACGAATAGGACCTGTAATGCCGCCTGATAATAAGGACGCTGCTCTTTTTCCTGTAAGATTTAATGGCAAATGGGCGATGCTGCACAGACCTGCGCCTACCATTCACACTATGAAAGCAAATATCTGGATTTCCTTTTCCCCGGATATGAAATCATGGGAAAGGCATGATGTGCTTCTTTATGCCAGAGAAGGCGGATGGTGGGATGCTTATAAGATCGGTTTGTCGCCTCCGCCCCTCTATACGCCTGAGGGCTGGTTAATCATGTACCATGGGGTACGCCAGACGACCCCGAAATTAAGCTACCGGCTCGGACTGGCTCTCCTCGATCTTGAGGATCCCACCAAAGTGCTTCGCAGGTCGGAAGGCTGGGTTTTTGGACCCAAGGAGCCGTATGAACGCAGTGGAGATGTCAACGATGTTGTTTTCCCCTGCGGATGGGTTGTGGTAGGCGACGAGCTCCGTATTTATTACGGAGCTGCCGATACTTCGGTATCAGTGGCTAGTGCAAAATTGAAAGATATAATGGAGTATATCCTCGGATGTCCTGAGGAACAGTGTCCTGATTAATATTGCAAAATGGTTTGAAGTAAATAGTGGGAAGTCTAAGGGCATGAGAAAGAAAAGCGAGTAATCAGACGAGGTGTGTAATCAGACACTCAAATAATTTTTGAAGATCTTGAAAAAGTTACTTACAGGATCTTTGACCGGGAAGTTAGTTTACTTATCGGATATGTTACTCTGAAAATAAGCTTGCAAACGCCTGATAACAGCAAGATAAGTAATTTTCTAAGAGGAGTAAATCTATCACCAGGGGAAGTAATGATACAATGGATGGGAGGAGAGCAGGAAGAGGACCTCTTCAATTGGACATTGGCATAGTTGTATCAGGTCTTGGGGGGAACTCCAGTCAGGAAAGGGATCAATTCAATGGCCTTGTTTCCGTTTTTGGTGTTGATCTAGGACTCTATATTGGACCATCGTATAATCCTTTTCAGACTATTGGGCCAAGTATAGGCATTGGCGTAGTCATAGGATCTAATGGTTTCCTGGCTGCAAAATTAGGCATACATTTCAGAAGAACATTAGGCTTGGGCATGCTATTTCCTATAGTGCCTCTTTATGGGGCTACCGGAGCGAGTCTTATAGCCGCGCTTCCTGTTCCGGAAGGGGTTAAAACTGTGGCAGCTGTGCCGTTACTCTTGATGCCGGCAGCTTTCGTATACCAGGAAAATCTCAAAGCACTATATAGGCGTGGAGCAGAAACTTTAGTGAAATTGAGATCATGCCTGCAAAGGAAAAAGAAAAATTCATATTAACTTAAATGTTAGCCTGTGCTGAAATATTTTCTGTGAACATGGTTCAGTGATGGGCGAGGCAAAATCAGATTAAAAATAGGAAAGGATTTTTCCCTTATTATTTAACAACTACTTTATTACAGACAAGTTTGTAATTGTTATTATTAGCGTATACAGTCAAGCAAACTGTATAAGTTCCTGCTTTTTTATATGTATGAGTCGGGTACTGTGCATTTGATCGGTAGCCGTCACCGAAGTTCCAGTCCCATCTTACAGGTTTAACACCTGATGTCGTATCTTTAAAGGTTACTTTCTTTCCAGAGACTACGGATTTGAAACCTGGAACGAATTTTGCAGGGTCATTTGAAGGTGCTTTTGCAGGGTCATTTGCAGGTGCGTTTGCAGACCCTACCGTTATGGCTGCTTTTTTAACCATACTCACACAACAGTTCCCAGAACCGTATGCAGTTATCTTTACATCAAAGGTTCCAGCCTGTTTTATTATACACGAGCAGGAGCAGATCCCTTTAGTCGTGCATTTCGAACAGTAGGCGCTTGTTGAACCGACGACCTTTCCAGTTTTCGGATCGATTACCGTATACTGGACAAGTCTAACAGGACCTGATACATAGCCTGTGAACCCAATCTTAGCTGGTACGGTTTTGCTTACTGCAGAGCTTATTGTGACCTTGGTAATCTTCAGATTGCTACATGTCCCTCCTTTACATGATACACTTGGAGCGCTTGCCATTGCAGAAAATGGCATCAATACCAGTAAAGCTAGTACTAAGAAAATGGCTATTCGTCTCATCAGTTTCTATATTTAGACAAACTTGATTATATATCTTAGTAATTGGACCAAATAAGTTTAGTATGTGTATAAATATATTTAGAATCTTAGCCTGATAATATAACATTAACTTTGCGAATTAACCTGAAAAGCGGAGTATTCCGCTGCTTTTTGATTTCCTGCTTATGGAATATTTATTAAAAAGGAGAAACTTATCAGGCATGCAAGCCCTACTTTTAAGTTCTCTCAGGTTTGAGGAAAGGGTTGCTCTGATAGGAGAACCGCATTCAGACATATCAGAGAATAATAGATATGGAAAGGTTTTAATCGGAGAAATATGAGTACTAATATGTGGGTTATATATTTACAGGAAGCCCTTGATGAGATCATGAGGTGACAATCATGTGTAGTATTGGAGACTCATTTGATATCGATATGGAAGGAAAGCTGCCGGTTAAAAGTTATGAATGCAAGAGCTGTGGGAATAAGTTCAAAGGTATTGGCAAGAATGTGAAGTGTCCTTCCTGCCAGTCCAGTGATGTAGCAGAATCCTGATCATCAGTCTCATTTTTTAACTGCTAATTTTTAACATGGAAGAATCGGCATCTTCTAAAGACATTTCACTCAAGGAAAGTGAGATGCTTCTCCTGCGCGGCACGGCAGGAATAGTGGCTATTGTGAAAGCAGGTCCGAACGGACAGTTCTTTCTGGAAACCGAGAATGAAGAGATTGTACTTGGACTGGAGCCCCATGACCTGATTGTTGCCTCTGCGCTGTCTGTGGGCGAGAAGACCGAGAAAGGGCTTAAATGCGTGCTCTTCATGGTCCGGGAAATCCGGTCCCCATTAATAGTCCTTCCAAAAAACCACCCTGCATCCCCGAGGCTTCCAATCGTGGTATCAGCCGGTGGAAAGACTGTTTTGAGCTGCAATATCACACCAGGTACGCATCCCAATCAGGATGTGTTATGCGGTTCAAATGAATTTGACGGGCTTGAGATAACAGGAACACCTGAGGGAGTGCATGTTGAAAATTTACCTCAGTGTGAGGTATTGAAGGTTAACTTTGACATCTAATCGGTTTCGCCCTCAGTATGGCTTTTCACGTGGACGAAACAGGATTATACATATGATTTTAAGCGAGACCATCCTCCCATATAGGATGCTCAATACCTGGAAGCCGGAAATATTTCATGGACGAAGGAAAAAGAAGAATTTTTTTGAAGGATGGTATTTTAAGATAGTAGATCGCAGCGAGAAGCATGCTTATGCTGTCATTCCAGGCGTCTCCCTCCCCGAAAACCCTTCGAATTCCCATGCTTTTGTTATGTTCTTGGATGCCAGAGCTCAACGAATGCGTTATTTCAGATACCCACTTAATGAGTTTAGTGCGAGCGATAAAAAGTTCGAGCTTACTATTGGTGGATCTTTTTTCAGCCTTGACGAGATGAGGCTTAACCTCATGCATGGTGGAGACCCTGTCACTGCTCGCATGAATTTCAAAGACATATATCCCTGGCCCGTAAAATTGCTCTCCCCTGGGGTAATGGGCTGGTATGCGTTCGTGCCGAGAATGGAATGCTATCACGGCATACTGAGTATGGATCACAGCATTGAAGGGTTTATCGAGGCTGATGGGATAAGGACAGATCTCAAGGGCGGCAGGGGCTATATTGAGAAGGATTGGGGTACTTCAATGCCATCTTCCTGGATATGGATGCAAACCAACCACTTCGATCAGGAGGGAATTTCACTCTCTGGTTCGATCGCGAAGATCCCGTGGCTCGGCAGTTATTTTACAGGTTACATCTTCGGCTTCTTATATGAGAAAAAATTGTACAGATTTACGACTTATTCAGGGGCAAAGGTCACCGAGCTTGATGTGACCCGCGATAATATCCATATCCGGCTGGAAAGTAAGGCATACATACTCGACATTGATGCGGACAGGTCGGAAGGTGTCGAACTCCCTGCACCAAGATTGGGAGAAATGACTGCTAAGGTCAAGGAGTCATTACACTCCAGCATCAATGTAACTCTATTAAGGAAAAAAGGTTCTTGCATGGAGCATATTTATTCCGGGACTGGGAGAAACTCAGGCTTGGAATTTGTGGGTGAAATTGCAGAATTGATAAAAGGCTTGAAAAAATAAGGCATTAGCCGATGCAGGTGAGCAATAATTTTTTCGCCAGCTCTTAACAGGACTGGTCTTAAGCTTTCTGGCGCAGATTTCCGTGAAATCCCCGGCTCTTTAAGAGATAATTTGAATATTAAAACAACGTTATAAAAAATCAATAAATTTATATTTGATGCCCATTAATTATCATATACTCGGATAAGATCCAGTAAAAAAGTGTTATAATACAAGGATCTACTCTTTTATATTATAAATTCGGGAACAAAGTTCTCCTAAGCAGAAATTCAAGTGTTAACTGCAATATTGCAGTTATAATCGTTTGTTGATACAGATGCAGCCAAGTATCTAGCATTTAAGCTGAGAAAATAGAACTACCTGTGTTTTGCTCTTTTTTTCAGGAGGTTCTATTAAGGTAATATGCTGAATGGGACTTAAAGGGTTGATAGACATGAACATAGAAAAAAAGAAATTTCTTAAATCATTAGGTTTTGGGCGAGAAGTTTCAATAGTTGCAGATTGTAAATGTCCCCTATGTGCGGATAGGGTAAATACAGAAGAATTCAAAAATGAGATCTTTATTAAAGAATTCGAGCGTTCCGGGCTGTGCCAGGGATGCCAGGAAACTGTTTTTGGATATAGGGTAGCGTGGTAACAGATCAATCCATGTTTTATGAGTTAACAAGCATGGGTTCTGGTTTACCCCTACCTTTTATTCTTCACAGGAAACTTCCAAAAACTCTTCATTAATTCCCGTTTCAATCCCTCTTTTTGTACTTTCTGACACATTGTTCTTGGTCTGCCGAAGATATAACAGATTTAATCATTCTGAATCAAGAATTAAGCAATTTTAAACGTCCAGTATTGGAAATTCTAGCTCAGAATTATCTTACTTTCCTGAATCCGGATGTTTCTAAATCGGGTTGTTCACTAACAGCTATATTCTTACTGTGAAATCTAACAGCTAATTCTTATTGTGAAATCCTGACCAATTCCCGAGCCCGATATCACGCCTGTTATGAGAGTGACTGCCGGTCTTGGTTGGAACCGTGATAGCAGTAGCTATCCTTAACCTGATGCAACTGGGGGACCCGGCAGCCGGCGAGAGAAAAATTTACTATCTGGTTTTCTTCACGTTCTTAAGATTCCCGTTGAGAGAAATCTCCGCTGCCCTGCCTGCATGTATGCCCGGTGAAGGATGAAGGCTCACTGTTATTTATTTCGTTCTTTTCTATCCATGTTCGTTTACTGTCAATAAAATCAGAATCAGAATAAAGGCATAAAATTCAGCCCGGATGCTGGCGAAATTGCAAATGTTAAACCGCCTCCAGAGTAGATTTGCAGGTTATACTTCCAGCCTCCTATCAACGTATACCAACGATTCTACCTGTTTGCGTATCTTCATAAACTATAAAGTACAATAATAGACCGGGGTAGATAATTGTGAGTAAATTAATGAAATATGTTGGTTATGGTGTTGCAGCATTAGGAACCGCTTATGTTGTAAAACAGATCAGACGTCGCAAAGAAAGTTCGCGTGGGTGGCATAAAATAAAGGTGGGAGAGGAAAAACCAGCTAGTGCAACTGCGCCTCATGAAACACAGGTAAAAGAGGAAAGACGAACGGGCACAAGGTATGGTTCCAACCCGCTCCGTTACTAACCCTATAATTGAGATCTGATCTGAAAAAAGGTGCTGATAAAAATATAAAAGTTATTTGGTGAAGGTCTTGCCCTCGTACTCATCAACGAGTACGAATCAGTTAATTTTTTTAAGGCCTCTTTCTTTATTTTTATGCCCTTTATCATATCCAAAATTTGAATATTTTGATCACTATTTGTAGGATCCTGCAGATGAGTTATTGACAACCCTATACAGTATAATCTTCTTTATTCTACTCAGTACAAAACAGATACTCGTGTTTTCGAGATCTATTTTTCCCAGATTGATCAAAAACTCATGCACAGGGCTCATTTAGAAAGTTGATTTATCTAACTTTAATATAATTACGTATCTTTTTAGTATCGCTACTGTAAGCGTTTTCAACAGTTAAACTAACAGTATATTTTCCAGCTTTATTGTATTTGTGTGTCGGATTCTGAGCTGTTGAAGTACATTTATCGCCAAAATTCCAGTGCCATGAAGTGTGTGATCCTGATCAAACTATGCAGTGGTTATGTTTGATAAAAATATAGAAATTATATTCTTAGAATTAACTTATTGAATTTTATATCATATTCTTTTCTTTATTTAATGTATCAATTTTCGCGCGTTTTTCATCCATCTCCTGTTTGTATTTATCTTTAATTGCTTTGATCTCTCTGTAAACAACCATGCTTTCTTCACCAACCCCCTTCATAGAATCAAAGTGCATTACAACTTCTTCGGGATCCATACCATTATCCAGTAATGGCTCTACCTTACGCCATTCTGCATACTTGACATTCAGTTCTTCACCAAGCTTATCTTCAAGTTCAAAGATCTCATCCCAGAGATCCATAATCTGGCTGTCTATCTCTTCTTTTGTAGGCACTGTTTTCTCCCCCATTCGTTAAATCGCTTTATATATTAACCTCTTCTAAGTAGTTTTTCCTCAATATTCAAGCAAGATTTTTCAATCAGTTATATGGTGGAATTGATGGTATTTTTATTTGTATTAAATAATAAATTTGTCGATATGCACAAAAGTGGATAGAAGAAATTTCGTAGTACCAATGAAATCAAGCAAATAATTTTCAATAGTTTTGTTCTGATTAGAAAAGTTGGATTTCAAAGGAACTTTACATTATATGAAACAAAAAGTCAAAACCATTCCGATACTCTGCAAATCACATAAGCATCTACTACTGAGTGTAAACCAATTTCCTTACCTTTATATAGCATGGATGGTTTAATGACTCGCATTAACCAGTAAACAGCATTATTTGCTAGTTTTATCACGGAGCAGTTCCTAGCCAGATAAACAAAACGTACCTGAAAATTGGGGAAAACAGATGCAATCTAAACCTGCAAAACGTGAGAATGAGGAATATTTCGCTGCCTGGGATAAAAAGATCGAAAAAACATGGATGCACATGCTGGCAGACATGGCAATGCCGGTTATTATTTTTATAGCACTGAATATCTTTACGATCGCCATTCTGGTCAAGTTGAACATATATAACTTAAATTTCTAACTTTCTGCTGATTTCTGACATATTACAATTTTTCAATAACCTGGCACGCTGCTGCTTATCTCATACTGTCGAAGATCAAAAATTCCATTGTTTTTTCACTTTACGAGATCCGTCACTTTTATATTTCTTCCGGGAAGTAATGTAGTTGAGGTTCTATGGAAATCGTTAACTTTAAGAAAATAATGGTCGCAACCGATGGCTCGGACTGTTCTAGGCTGGCTGTTGACCGAGGAATAGAGCTTGCCAGACTAAGTGGTGGGACGGTTTATGCAGTCTATGTCGTGCCAACAGACAACTTGATTTCTATCTATGGAAATTCCTTATCCCTGGGCATGGACCCTTACTGGCGGTCGGTATATGAAGGATGGAAGACACAGGGGCAGCAAGCTGTAAGTTACGTAAAAGGCTTGGGAGAGATGAAAAAAGTCAATGTAGAAACTGTCCTTCTTGAAGGTAATCCTTCATACGAGCTAATCCGGTATGCTGAAAAGGAAAAGATGGACATTGTTATTATGGGCACTCTCGGAAAGACAGGACTGAGCAAACTGCTTCTGGGCAGCGTTGCAGAAAATCTGGTCCGTCATTCAAAGGTGCCTGTTATGGTTGTAAGGGAGAGGTGTGAGGTCAAGTAAGCTATTTATTCACTGATTTCGGCTCTGTAGAAAACCTACTTAATCGTCATCAATAGACTTAAAGTTATTCAGCAAAATTGAATCAGGCAATTCAGTTTTAATTTGCTAAGATTGGTTATTTCAGAGGATTTCTACAGAGCCGATTTTTTGTTGATTTATAAGAGGTGCCCCACAGAACTTTATAATTCTATCCTATCTATCTGATAATCCTATTCCGCGAGGCGAAAATACCCCTCCTCAAAATTCTTAAAAAACTTAGAGTTTTTAAGAGGGGCAGTTGACTAGCTTATTCCTCCATAATAACGACAGGTTTGATTAAATCTCTCGGCTTTTCTTTCATGAGCATGAGAGCTTTTTCTATTTTATCGAATCCTTTGAATACGTGGGTTGCCATTTTTTCTGGTTTTATCCTTCCGTAGGTACACAGAGCTGCCATTCTCTCCATTCTCAAACGACCTCCGGTTGTCAGACCGCCACGTATGTCTTTGTGAGCCATGCCCGACCCCCATTCAATGCGCGGAATTGGAAGTGTGTTTCCGGTTCCGAAGTAATTGACGTTTGATACCGTGCCTCCAGGCTTTACAATTTTGACTGCATCTGAAATTGTATTCTCATCTCCCCCTGCTATGATTACAGATTCTACCCCTTTTCCATTCGTCATTTCAAGAATTTGTTCAACAATTCCACCTTTCCTGTAATCGACAATATCTGATGCCCCGTATTCCAGAGCAAGATCTATACTAACTTTCCGGCTTCCTACTGCAATGAGCCTGCCTGCACCAAGAATAGATGCACCTGCCACTGCCATTAGACCAACAGGGCCAATTCCTATGACTACAACCGTAGAACCCGTTTTAATATTTGCCATTTCTGCACCCTGGATTCCAGTAGTTGCCATATCTGATAGCATGACAGCCTGTTCGAGGGGCATTCCTTCAGGAAGTAGAGCTAAATTCATGTCTGCATCATTTACATGGAAATATTCTGCAAAGACTCCATTTTTAAAGTTTGAAAACTTCCATCCTGAAAGCATTCCATTTGAGTGCATAGGTACTCCATCCTGTGCCTCCATGGATCGCCAGTCAGGTGTAATTGCAGGAACAATTACTTTATCGCCTGGTTTGAAGTCTTTGACCTCTGACCCGACTTCTTCTATAATACCTACAGCTTCGTGCCCTAAAATCATGTTTTTGCGGTCTCCAAGCGCACCTTCCCAGACAGTATGAATATCTGATGTACACGGCGCAACCGCAAGAGGTCTCACAATTGCATCATACGGTCCTGCTGAAGGTTTTTCGGCATCAATCCAGCCCACTTTTCCAATTTCAAGCATTGCAAATCCTTTCATGTTATCACACCAACCTTTTAAAATAATTATTTTCCAATGTTTTAATTGTACTCAATAAATATTAAAATTAATTCCCCATGTAGTTGAACATAATTTTTGAATGTTATACAAAAGGTGTCCTGGACCCCACAATTTCTAATAAATTAAAATGTTTTTCCTGCATGCGGTCTGCTGGAGTTTTTTCCAAATATGGTTGTAAGAAAAGAGAATTAAAAACCCCCTGATTTTTGGCTTTGTAGACAACATACTTAATCGTCATTAATAGACTTAAAGTTATTCAGCAAAATTGAATCAGGCAATTCAGCTTTAATTTGCTAAGATTGGTTATTTCAGAGGGTTTCTACAGAGCCGAATCTTCCAGCACTTTTCTGTCCGGAAGTAAGGGGGAGTGCAGATCAGGTAAACTATAACCTGTTTATTCACTGATCTTCCTTTCCGCATTGAACTCATTAACGGCTTTTGCTGTATTCTCAAGCAGCTTGAAAGCAAGCTCCTGATCCGGCCAGAACGCCAGTCCACAGTCTGGATTCGCATACTTTATTCGGTCCCCCAGAATGGAATAAGCCGTTTCAAGCCTCTTTTTTATGACGTCTGGAGTCTCAAGTTCAGTTACGACTTTTTGCAAATACTCTTTTTCCTTCCAGGCATTGACCCCATACTTTTCATTGATAAGGTTTACAAGACTGAAAATATCGGTTCTCGAAACTCCGACTCCTACGTAAGTATTTGAATCCTCAAGCACTTGCTTATCCAGAAGATCGATATAGGAAGGAGTCCCCGCATATTCAAATCCAATGACATTGATAGGGGTCTCGCATATAAGCTTATATTTCAAAGGAGAATACAGATGGATCTCCATATCTGCTCCCTGCTGCCGGGTGTAGGTAGAGGCAAGTGTAAGAGCTGATATTATCTCTGAGTCAGAAAACCGAATCTTATCAGTTAACCCCAGGCTGATTTCATCCAGAGCTATAACTTTAATTTTGAAATTTTTTGCCGTTTCAAACGCTTGTTTAATGAATTTTTCAATATCCTGCGCAAGGATATTATAAGCGTCCACAAAAGCGGTTGCTCCGAAAGCCTGAAGATACATATCCGTAGGACCTGCGATACAGACCCTGACTTCTAGCGTTTCTCCGGTTTCTTCCCTGTACTGTTTTGCAACCTCGTCAATTATTTCCAGTTCAAGGATTTTTGCATTTTCTTCTTTCAGGACATAAGGCTCATGACAGTTCTTCTCGTCTTTTATAATGTCCAGGAACTGCCCTATCATATCCCTGAACTGAGGATAAGTGGGAACGTGCACTCCCACATCGATTTTCCGACGGAAAGCCTCCCTAACTATAGAAAAAAGTTGTTCATCCTCATCCCGATTTTCAGCCGCTGCCTTTACCCACTCCCTTGTGATACCTTCAGGTGTGGGAAGGCTGCCTTCATCGATAAAAATAATCTCCTGCATGCTTGATATTAAGAGAGCTGAAGTTTTATAGATATTGGAATATTTGCTCGATGTTTAGGCTGATCCACTTAGAATATTTGTCTCCATTGCAGCTTTTAACTTTGTTTATCATCTTATTAACTTTGTTTACTACCTTAATAATTATTTTAGCTGACTTGCTTTTGAACTCATTCTATAATATTGTGTTCCCAGGTAATTTCCATTGTTTCTCTAAACATCGCCGCAATGGGACAAGTATGCATTACAGCATTCTCAATTGTTTCAGCGACGGTGAGATCATCCACATCGCCGGACAGGGTAACTATGAGATGTAGCTTATCAAAAAGCCGGGATGGTGATTTGCTCTTAGTGCCATTGATCTTCATTGAAAAAGAGTCCAGTTTAAAACCTTTCCCGGAGATATCCATTATCGTCTTAAAACCAATACATCCGCCCAGAGCCGTAACCAGATAATCTATCGGATTTGGAGCTTTACCGCTTCCACCCATAAAAGCAGGCGGCTCTAGAGAAATGTTGCAGCCAGTACTGTTCTCTGCAACAAACTGCATCTCGCCTTTATATGACATATTTATAAGAGTATCATTTTCAGACATGCAAACACCTTACTCCATTCTTAAATCCCAATACTTGCTGAGATTTCCTTGCTTTATTGTCTCAATTGAGACATTTCACCTTATAAATGACCGTTTTTAGAATAAGTCCTGCAATTCTTGCTACAGATCAATTATATTTATGTAACATTATCAAATATTATCTTTTCTACTTTCTATAAATAAAGAGATTTGTCTCCTGTTTACTGGAAAAATTGGGGTTTTCTAAGGCAGTTTGCATTATATGAAGCAAAACGCCAAAAGTGATAAGTCTTTCACTCTCAACAGTCATGTTTTGGAGAGGGTTACAGATTTGGAAGTCACGTCTTAAAGTTTGAGTTGAGTTTTAAGGTTAAGGGAATTAAAGAAAAAAACATTTATATTCACAAATATTTTCTAAGTTTTTTAAAAACATCTTTAACTTATTTTCAGCATTTTGGCTATTTTTAAAATAGTTTTTTCACATAAACGTCTTTTTCAAAAATCTTTTTTAGAATCTAAACAATGTTGCTCATGATTTTCTAAGACTAAAAAGTAATACTTCTATAGATGATGAGCCAATCCCAAAACCAATTTTTTTCTTTATCCTAAGCAGCAGATATCCCTTGAGCTATTTTACATGCTATGTAAAATATTTTTTAAATCAAGTGAAATATACTGTAATTATCGAAGCAAAGCCTTTCAGGAATCTATTGGATAAAGGTCTATCTTATTTTATTTGAAATCGCTGGTTAGCACTTATAATAAAATTGGTATAGTCGCTGGCAGGTATCAAACCCTACCAGCTATTTCACTGTTCGTATGCACAATTACTGTCAATATCCTCAGAGAATAAAATGCTTTAGGAAGCGAAGTGAAAGTATTGTCGATATTATTGTTGCCACTCGGCGGTCACTTTATTAATTCTTTTGTTTTTAATAACACATACATAGTCTCTATACTTGAATGAAAATCATTTCCCTGCATTCTAATCCTGGACGAACAGATGAGCCCTTAAGCGAGCTCGTGTCTGTTATGTGAGAAACCAGCTCACATCCAGAAATTTGCAACTAAACAATATAAAGTTAATAAAATTTTCTCTATTTTATTATATTCGACATCTTTTTTATCAGAAAATCACTTTACTTATAATTTCATCATCAAAACTAACAATAAATATATATCCGGGTTATTCAAAATAGACATTTGTGACATCTGGAGAGACTGTGAGGGCAGAAATCCTTGTATCTGGAAGGGTGCAGGGTGTGGGTTTCCGAAGATTTGCAAGAAATGCTGGCGAGCGTCTGGGCGTGAAATCCAATCCCATAAATTTAAGGGACGGCAGGGTTTTTGTCATTGCAGAAGGCAAACCCGAAGCCTTGGAACTCTTCATAAAAGAACTCAGGAAGGGACCCATGTTTGCTCATGTAGAAAATGTTGATGTCACTTACAGGGAAGCTTTGGGGAACGTATACGACATGTAATCAAGCTTTAAAAAACTGCTTGAGCGTAAACTTTTTCTGAAAAAGTTTGATCACAAGCCTTTTGAGAAAAGGCTTGAGCGAAAACCGGCATAGCGGCGCGATCGACCGGCTCAATGGTCGCAGCTCTAGAACATTGGTCTATTAAATCCACTGATCTTATTTTTCCTCCTCTTCGGTATTCTGGGGTTTTTTCAGGATTTTTGCAATAAACACAAGTCCCACAAGATTAACCAATCCTATAACAAAATACCCTATCAGATGCTTTAAGCCCGAATCTGACGCCCCTGATGTTCCTTTAGCAAAACTTGCCGAAGAGGTGGAGTCTTTTATGCTATTTGCATCAGATTCTCTATCTTGCCCACCTTTTTCGCTACTTTTCAAGCCTTTTTCAGTGAATTCAATTACCTCATTTGTCTCAAGAGTGAGCTTTTTCTCCTGTTCTTCAAGGCTTTTTCCTGAGTCAAGTGCAGCCCTGACCGTGCAGGTGCTCCCCGGCTCAAGTCCAAAGAAAACAAACTCGTTGTCGTTTTTCAGGGCGGCTATAACATTTCCGTCTTTCCAGAGTTCAGCAGAGCCTTTCTCCGGAAGTTCCACTCTCAGGTTTACATGGTCTGTGAGCAAGATCTGATTTCCTTCCGCAAACCTCGGCTTGTCGGGAATATCAAGAATTCCAAGCAGCGTCGGGGCAAAGTCCTCCTGCCCATATTCCTCCGTGAGAATTCCAGTTTCAACATCCTGAGCATGTATTATCAGGGGAACGAGCTGCGCTTCATCAGTCACTGAGTATTTTTCGGACTGGTGCCCTCCTTTTGAATCATCTTTGGAAAAACCCATTCCGTGGTCTGATGTCAGAACAAAAGCAAGGTTATTCTTTTTGCAGAGTTCGTAAAGTCTGAGAAGTTCGGAATCAAGGCACTCGATACAATCTATATATCCATAATTATCCCTGTAGTGTCCACTTGAATCTACAGCTCCCACATTGACAGTAAGCAGATATTTTTGTCCTGGCTTATTTATGGACATGTATTCAATAATTTCGCATGCAGTATCGATTCCCCACCTGTTATATCCACTGTATTTATCCCTTGTCTCTTTTGACGCAATATAGCTGGGGGCTCTGTCAGCTGCCTCTTCCATAACCCTTAAGAGCCCTTTAGGCAGATCAGGAGCACTATTGGAACGCTCGGGCTGCTCAAGAACAATTTTCATGTTCTTTATCGAGTTATTTTCATCCCTGAGAACGATATCCTGCTCGTCACAGATCGACCATGAATCCCCTTTTTCCATAACCCCAATACAGAGATAACCTTCCCTGTGAAGGATATCGAAAATGGTTGCATCTTTGAAGCTTACAAGTTCACTGTCCGCACCCGGATTTCCTGTGACAAGGACTGAGTGCCCTCCTTCGGTAAAGGTCTGAGGAGCACGGAACTTAAGAAGCCTGGCACTCTCTTTACTTATTTCCGGTAGATTTTCAAGTTCGGCTTTTTCAAGCGGTGTGCCGTCAAGTGCATATGGCGTAAGCTCGGGATAGATGAAAGGCGCACTCAGACCATCCACAATTAATACGACTGCGCCCTGAGGTGTATTAACGGTATTCACATCCACTTCGGTAAGTGCAGAAGCAACATCTGGAGAAGCAAAAAAACAGAAAGCATTGCAAGGAAAAACAAAATTGGAAAAGCACTAGAAACATGGGTTGTCGACTTCATTGTAAATTATTTTATTTTTAAGCTATAAAGAACTTATCTTGAAGATCTGATTTGGGGACATTTCTGAGGATAACTCTCTAATAGGTATGCTTCACTCTCTAATAAGCATGCTTCAGTCCTGACTCTAGCTATTCAGCTTTGTCCTTGCTATTTCAGTCCCGATTCTTGCTATTTCAATCCTGCTCTTGCTATTTCAGCTCGGACTCTTGCTATTTTAATCCTGTTCTTGTAATTTCAGTCCTGCTTTTGCTATTTCAGGCTATAATAGTTAACCTTTTAAACATTTATTCTATCAAGAAGAGTAAACTTTTATTATATTTGCCGCAAAATTAATAACATTCTGGCAAAAACTATCCCCCGGATCAAAAAACAGGAAATGTACCTATGAAAATTAACCCTCGCTGTACTTATTGCTTGCTTTCAAGAGTCCACTTCCAGTCCAGGCTTTCTACAGATGATGAAGACCTTATAAACAGGACAATTCAGGAATGTCTTAAGGTTTTGACCAAGCATTACGACCCTGAGGCTGTATCTGCCTCTATAGCTACCAAAGTTCACAGGAAATGCTATGAGGTACTGGAAGACAGGGATCCTTATGCGGTAACTAAGAAGCTTATCAACCAGGCTGCACTGAAAGTCCTGCCTGTAGCGAAAAAGAAAATTTATGAGAATAATCCTGATGATGGGGAACTTTTCAGGCGGGCAGTGCTGGCATCAGTGGTTGCAAATTATTTCGATTTCGGAATTATGGGTTTTGATGCCAGTGAAGATAAGTTTGAAGCAGCTTTTCAAAAATATTTCGAGCATGGGCTTGATGTGGATGACACCCCTAAAATGCTTGGGCTCCTGCAAGACGTCGTTTACATTGCTGACAATTGCGGAGAAATTTTCTTTGATACGCTTGTTTTTGATGTTATCAAAAAACTCGGTGGAAGGATTACACTCGTAGTCAGGGGTGGTCCTATCCTCACAGATGTAACCCTCGAGGAAGTAAAAGAGTTCGAGATTGATAAAAAAGTTGACCGAATCCTGACTACCGGCTCGAATGCCGTGGGTGTCCTGATCGAGGAGGCTCCGCCCGAACTGCTTGAAGCTATGAAGAATTCAACTCTTATTATCAGCAAGGGCATGGCAAATTATGAGACTCTTTCCGAGCATAACTTCGGGCCTATTGCTTATATGCTTCTTACGAAATGCGAATGTGTGGCAGATGACCTCGGGCTTGAGCAGGATCTTTGCGTTGCAAAACTGATGAACTATCCCTGAGGCTTTTCCTGAGAGATTTTCGGAAGCTTCTTATCTCTAAGGCTCACTAATGTTTATTGCTGTAGATAGTGCAAAATAATTTGTCTTATAGCAAAGCGCTTATCCGCGTATAGCATATACCTTATACTGGATAAGATCAGTAAAATTGAATAAAAGAAATAGATTTGTAGGGAGAAACAAAAATGTGTGAACTCAATGTCTTTTTACTTCGTGGAGATGAGCGTGAGAGAATCATGGATTCTGTAGCAAAGATCACAGTCGAGGGTGACTCAATCGAGCTTACCGGGATCCTTGGCGATAGAATGACCGTTGGTGGCTCAATCAAAGAAATCAACTTCTCGCGCGGAGAAGCACTTATTATTGCAAATTGAATTTTTATTTTTTTACTTTTCCTTCTGGATATAAAACTCATCTATCCTTTGCTATCCGGAATAACGGCTTAAGGCTACTTTTTTTCTGTTCAGGTAGTAAATACTACCTGGAAAATGACTATATATACTTGAAACTTCTATATTAATTTACATAAAAGACGCGTTGATCTTCTACTAAAAGTTTATGTTTGTTCTCAAGACACAGTGACCAGAATCGATTGTAAAACTCCATTGCTACTGAATCTTCTGGCATAACTATAGAAAAAGAAGCTTTAAGCTCTTGAAGTTTAAAACATCTCTTCTAATTTCTTTAATCAATAAAATCTTCCCGGGAAAAGCATTTATCTGTGCTTACCTATAACCTCAATGTAATCTAAGATACCAGGTTCAGGTTTAAGTCTGGACATTTAAAAAAGTTTAGCTAAAATGTATCCTGAACCATATGTCGAAGAGTTTATAACAAACAAGCTAAAAATGAAGAAAAAGTTATTACCTTGAGTACACTTTAAATTTACACTACACTCTGAACTCCGTTATCCGAACTGGATCCGGAAATAATTTAATTTTCAATGACTTAGGCTATATCTCGAGTTGGGTAGAAGAGGACTAAACAGGATAGGATATAAATGGCTAAAGCAAAAATCGCAGTAAATGGTTATGGAACTATAGGTAAAAGAGTTGCAGATGCCGTGAAGGCTCAGGACGATATGGAAATTATTGGAGTTTCCAAAACAAGGCCGAACTATGAAGCTATAGTGGCGCAGCAGCTTGGATATGATATCTACGCTCCGGCTGCAAATCTTGAGGCTTTTGAGAAAGCAGGTGTGCCTACCGCCGGGACAATTGAAGAAATGGTAGAAAAGGCTGATCTTGTTGTGGACTGTACGCCAGGGGGAGTCGGGGAACAAAATAAGCCAATGTATGAAAAGGCCGGAGTAAAGGCAATCTGGCAGGGTGGAGAGAGTCACCCTATTGCAGGTTTCTCATTTAATGCGGTTTGCAACTATGAGCAAGCCATAGGTCGTGACCTGGTAAGGGTTGTTTCATGCAACACCACAGCTCTTTGCAGGGTTATCTTCCCCATAGACAAAGAACTGGGGGTAAAAAAGGTCAGGGCAATTCTTGCAAGGAGAGCAGCAGACCCTAACGATGTTAAGAAAGGACCAATTAACGCAATAGTACCCGATCCCGCCAAGCTTCCGTCCCACCATGGTCCTGATGTAAGGAGTGTACTTCCAAACATCAACATTACAAGTGCAGCCTTGAAGATTCCGACAACTCTTATGCATGTACACACAGTAAATATGGAGCTCAATACCAATTGTACGGCGGAAGATGTTAAGAATATCCTGGGTTCCCAGTCGAGAATTCATTTCGTAGGGCAGGGCATATCCTCAACAGCGGAAATAATAGAGTTTGCACGTGACATAGGACGCCCTAGAAATGATATGTGGGAAAATTGCATCTGGCCTGAATCTGTAACAGTAACCGAAAATGAGCTTTACTTCTTCCAGGCTGTCCATCAGGAATCCATTGTAGTTCCGGAAAATGTAGACGCTATACGGGCTATGATGGAACTTGAAAGCGATGGTGCAAAGTCAATTGAGAAAACAAATAAAGCCTTAGGGCTATAAAGCTCTGTACAAGTCTGAAGCCTTCAGGACTCCGGAGTTTAATTTGAATGACCGGAGTCCGGCTTTTTAAGCCGAATATTTTATCCAGGAATTCTAAAACACAAAAGATCAGATGTGTGAATTCTGATAATTCTGTTTGGTAGCAGAATCTGGTTTAATTAAAAAAAACGATCCATATATGAACTCAGCAGACTCAGGATTTTTAAAACTATGTAGGGAAGCTTTTAAAGCCACATCCGACTCCATTGCAGATCTCATAGGGACGGATGAAGCGGGTAGCTTTGTTGGTATGGGAGCCGATGGAACCCCTACTTCCAGAATAGACCGTGTAGCAGAGGATGCTATTATTGAAGTTCTTAAAAACGACGGCAGATCCATGAGAATCATCAGTGAGGAACTTGGCGAACTCATTCTCGGGGATTCTCCGGAATTTTCTATTGTTCTTGACCCACTTGATGGCACCTACAATTCTTATGTGGGAATTCCTTTTTACAGTCTCTCCCTGGCAGTCTCTTCCTACGACCTGTCGGATTTGAGATTCGGTTATGTGAGCAGCCTTGCTATGCCTGAGGAATACTACGCAGGTGCCGGGAAAGGAGCCTACCTTAATGGAAAAAAGATCAGGACGTCTGTTAACACGGAACTGAGGGAGCTGTGCGTAAGCGTGTACGGCTACCGGCAAAATGTGGCTAGAACCCGTAAGATCTACAGCAGTGTCCGGAGGGTCAGGTTACTTGGAAGTGTAGCGCTTGAACTGTGCTATGTAGCTTCAGGCCGGCTTGATGCTTTTGTGGATGTCAGGAGAGCTTTGCGGGTAACTGACGTGGCAGCAGGGCAACTGATTCTGAAAGAGGCAGGTGGGCGTATTACAGATGGATATGGAAAAACGCTGAGGCTTCCTGATAATGTCACCGCCAGATTGGAAATGGTTGCATCCAATGGGCGTGTACACGGTAAAATATTAAAGCTGCTCTCGGGGGAATAAATTGGCAATAAAGAAGATAGGAATCGCTTCACGCTGCGATAGACCTGAAGTAATTCGAATGGTCCGGGAAATCCTTGCACGATTCAGCTCCAGGGTTAAAATTTATGTTGCCACTCCCACGGCTGAGGTGCTCGGGATAGAAGGGACTCCGGTTGAAAAAATGAGGGAAGAGGGGGTAGAACTCATTATCAGCGTAGGAGGTGACGGCACAGTCCTCCGGAACATTGCCAAGATGAAAGATCCTCTCCCTATACTTGGAATTAATATGGGTACCCTCGGTTTTCTTGTAGACGTCGAGCCAGAAGATGCCCTTGAAACCATAGAGGAAGTGCTTTACGGTTTTTCATATATTGAAAGGATGAGGGTTGATGTATTCCTTAATGGGGAATTGCTTGATACTGCAACTAATGAGATTGCGATAATGTCTGCAAAGCCCGCAAAGATCATCCAGTTCGAGGTTTATGTAGGGGACTGCCTCCTTGACTCGATGCGCGCGGATGGTGTTGTCTTTGCAACCCCGACTGGCTCCACCGCTTATGCAATGAGCGCAGGCGGACCCATTATAAGCCCCAGGGTAAATGCGATAGTAGTTGTTCCTGTTGCCCCTTTTAAGCTCTCCTCAAGACCCTGGGTTATTCCGTCAGACAGCGAGATCACAATAAAGTTATCGGCTCCGAAAAAAGAGGCTGTCATTGCAATTGACGGGCAGAAATCCTATAGGATAAAGCCTGATGACATTGTCAAACTTAAAAAGTCCAAGTTTCCAGCCCGCTTTGTGAAGATTTCTGATACCTGCTTTTATGAACGGGTTCAGAGGAAGCTTGCATGAGAAAGCCTTTGCCTCTACATGAAAAAACCTTTACTCACTACCATTGAAGGATTCTAATTTGTTAATGGAGATGCTTTGTTTACCTCTGGAAAGTGCCTTTTATTTAAAGCTTGAGCTTTCTCATTACTCTGGATTTTTTCACTGGTATAAGCACTTTTGAATTTTTTTATAACATACATCGACTTAAACCTCCCAATCAGGGGTAGATTGTCGATTTTTAGCTTATTTTGATCTGCCCTTTCGAGAAACTGCTGCCGGAAATTCTTTTCCTCCGAGGAAAACATTTATACATATGAAGGTAAAGCTATGCTTAATTTTGACGCGATACAGATTTTCTGACTTTTAGTGGCGTTTGGACCCTGGTACCTCTTTATTCAAGCCTTTGAGTCAGTTTCCGGCTATACTATCTGTATATCATTAAAAATAATCAAAAATCCTCGCTATAATTAGAAACTAAAGGAAGCAGTAACCATGTTAGAGAGTGAGCAGTATTCCAGAAATTACCTTATGGACTTTATTCAATATCGTCCCCTGGATATCGAGATCTGTGACGTGACTCTCCGTGATGGGGAACAGACCCCAGGCGTTGCATTTACAAAGGAACAGAAGCTGGCAATTGCCAGTGAACTTGATTCCATGGGCATTGAGGTTATAGAAGCTGGATTTCCTGTGGTTTCGGAAAACGAAAAAGAAATTGTAAAGGAAATCGCAAATCAGGGTTTTAAGTCGAGAATCTGCTGCCTCTCACGTGCGGTAAAAGGGGACGTGGATGCTGCCCTTGAATGTGATGTAGATATTGTGAGCATTTTTATTGCTATGTCCGATCTGCACCTCAAATATAAATATCACAGAAGCTTTGAGGAGATGCTCCACTGCGCCAAAGAAACCATTGAGTACGCAACCGACCACGGACTGAAAGTGCGTTTTGCAGCTGAAGATTCAAGCCGGACCCCAATTGAGCGTCTCAAACAGGCTTTTAAAGAAGTTGAAACTGAATATAAGGTGCAATACGTAAGCCTTGCAGACACGGTTGGCATCCTGAACCCTACAACTACCCATTACCTTGTTAGCGAAATTTTCAAAGAGATCAATACCCCGATCTGTATTCACTGCCACGATGACCTAGGAATGGCTACTGCTAATACTCTTGCTGCTGCCGAAGCTGGGGCAAAACAGCTCCATACCACGGTTAATGCAATCGGAGAACGTGCAGGCAACGCTGCCCTTGAGGAGATACTGGTTGCTCTCAGGGTGCAGTACGGAATAGATCGCTATGATACTACAAGGCTGACTGCCCTTTCCAGAATGGTCTCGGAATACTCAGGCGTTATACCTGCAGTTAACAAAGCTGTTGTCGGACAAAATGCCTTTACCCATGAGTCTGGAATTCACGTGGCTGCAATCCTGGAAGAGCCGCGCACCTATGAACTCTTCCTCCCGGAAATGGTTGGCGGGAAACGCAACCTCATTATCGGAAAACACACCGGCAAAAAAGCTTTAAAAGGCATTATTAACAGTATAGGTTTCTGCCTTGAACGTGAAGAACTCTGCGCCCTGATTGAGAAGGTCAAGGTCTGCACCGAAGAAAAGCGTAAAAGCATCTCCAGGGACCAGCTTGAAAGGATGATAACCCAGGTCAAGCAGGAAATGAAAACAAAAGAAAAGGGAGAAGAGAAGCTTTCGATTTAAAAGCTTCCTTACCTAATTGAAAACTCTCTTAAGCACTTTTATTTATTTTTTGATTCTCTTATTTTAGTTAATTTTCGTTATTTGTAGTATTTCTTTGTAATATTTTTAATACTATCTTCTATGTTTCCCGCACTTTTTAATTCCATATTACCCAAAATATTATGAAATGTATGTGGAAGTCCACTCGGGCCTTTCGGGTGGATTCACCTCAAGCATTTCCCTCCATTTTTCATCGGTCAGGCGCTCGGATACTGGCTGCTTGAACTCGTAATGGCTCATAACGGGTCCGGCTCCCAGAAGAATTCTGCCGTCCGGGAGCTTATATGCTACCACCAGCATGTCAACATACCCAACGCCTTCTTCAAGAACGGTCTCTGTATTTGAGTCGGTATGGACATCAGCCACGACTGTAGTTTTTCTGGCTTTCTCGTCAACTTTCCCTATTGTACCTTCAAGCTGATCCCCGAAATTTTTGATAAACTCATAATCTTCGGCTGTCAGTTCTTCATTTTTGAGTTCTTTTTCAGAGATAGCCTGAAGCCTTGACAGGATATTTTCAAGATTTGTAAGCCTTGCCTTTGAAACCGGATCAAGCACGCCCATTTCATCCAGACCCTGGTTTGTCATTTTTGTTAAGGCAAGCAGGCGGGCGTAGAAATCGGGTACAGGCTCAACATAACCCACTACAGGTTTTTCTTCAGGAAGCATTGGCGCTGAGGTTGCAACTGCAGTGTAACTCTGCTTGGCATAGAGGATTGTATCATGCCTTAGTTCGGTCCAGGAAGCAAGAGCCGTATTCAGTTCTTTGTCCTGCCAGGCATCGGTCTGCATAAAGGTCGGATAGCCTTCACCGTAATCTTTCAGGAGGGACTGAAGGGAATAGAGCCAGGACCAGTAGAGGTTCCTGTTCCACTCGGCTGCGCTGAAGTTTGAGAATTCCGATTCCAGCTTTCCATACTGGGTGCTGTAATTCTTGTAACTTGAATCATTTAGTTCATCGAGCCAGTAAACAGCCCTTTCCGAGCCCAGGAGAGCCATGGTATCAAGTCCGCGAGGGAAGCCGCGAACAGGCACTCCGGCTCTTGAGATTACAAGAGTAAACGGGGTCTCGTTTTCAGTATATTGTCCCTTATATTCCCCTGTATAAGCTCCTACCAGATTTGAGAATATATAGGAGTCCGGAATAAAGCGCTGTCCCATAAAACGGAAGCCTGCAGTGTTTTCGAGGCATTCATCCGCCTGCCCGGGGGTAAAGGGCGGCTCAATAACACAATTTCCGGTGCCGCCATAAATTTTCGGGCTCTGGTATTCAGCAAGTGTGGTTTTCAGTTCTTCAACCTTTGTTTCGTCGAATTTCCTTTCCTCATTGCCAAATACCGAATTCATAGCTTCCATATACTCGTATGGGCCAAAGTCATCTGAAAAGCCCACATAAAAGGCTGTAACCTCATAGATCCGATCCCAGTTCTCTAAGAGGTCAGGCTTATCTTCGAGCTCTGAAGCGATGAGGCTTGCCTGAATAGTCTGGATGCGGGCGTCTTTTGCAGGGTCTTTGGATTCAATCAATTTATCTTTCAGGAGCATACTCATCCTGCCGTGCCACATAAATGCCCTGAAATAGTTTTGCAGCTTCTCGGATCTGGTATAGTGACCTCGAGGAATATACTGGGAATAATCCTCCTTATAATTGAATATGGGAGAAAGCTCAAAACCTCTATGTGCCTCAATAAGGGCAAGTTCGGTTTCAACTTCTTTTTTTACGAAATCTGGAATCTCAAACTTATATTGCTCTTCTGCACCTGCAGGGAAAAGGGACTCTTTAACGAAACCATAAGGACCTGCTGTTTTCTGTACCTGTGCGGGTTTCGGTTGAAGCAGGCTCAGAGCTACTGCAAAGTAGGCTGCGTTTCTTCTTGCTGCTTCTTTTTCTTCCCCTGAGGCGGTATTATACCTCTCGATAGAAGCATTTAACAGGTCAAAATCAGTCTGCCAGAGCATATTGTAAAACTCCTTTTCTTCGATCTGGCGAAGAGTCTCATCAAACTGAATATGGTAGAGGTGCAGCAGGGAGTCTGTGGTAATGAAGATAGGAACCTCTTTTTCCTTTAGGGTCGAATACATCGAGGTTATATCCTCTTCACCTGGATTGTAAGGGTTTTCGATTACAACGAAACCGTTACTTTCCAGCATTTTAAGGGCTGAATCGTTCAGAGGGATCTTGCCTGAGAATTTTTTGTAGTTTGAGATCTCGTCCCTGTGCAGGGGCAGCTCATAAGAAGGCGCTTTTAACTTAATATTGAGGGCTTCAAGCCTGTAATTTCCTGCAATAGGGGAGTTTTCTGTCCCGGAACCGGAGAGATTTACTTCTTCGGTTATCAGGCGGCTTACAGAAGAAAATTCGCTTGGACTATTTCTTTCTTTTATTTCGGACTTGTTTTCAAAGCTCAACCCGGAACTCTGCTCCAGGCACCCCCCTGTAAGGAGGGAAGCTAAAAGGATTAAGAGAATTAAACGGGTTACAACTGGCTTTGTTCGGTATATCATTGTCTCATCCCGGTCGCTTTTGCATCTGAAGCCCTGTATATGGCATCAGGTTATTTAGAAAATAAATTTTATTAGACAGTTATTCGACAACATATTTTAACTTATTCAGAATTCTTTAATCAATTTGTAGTAAGAGTTAAGAAAAGCAGGCTAATGTGGTAAGGGTTAAGAAAACAGACCAAACGAGTTTGAGACAACAGACTAAATGTAGTAAGATTAAGAAAACAGACTAAATGAGTTTGAAGTAAATCATTAAGAGTAAAAGAGTAAGTTCTGAAAGAAGAAAAGATGTCCTCTTTCTTCTTCCCTTTTCTTTTATATTTGTTAGTCGTTTGGACTTAGAGGATCTATCCTGAAAAGCAAAAACATAAATAGTGCAGTTACAGTTCCTGTGCCCAATAAAAGCGGATCTCTTGTAAAGTTAAGGAGCACACCCATTACCAGCAGTAAAGCTCCAATAATCAGTAATATCTGAGATCTTCTCTCCAAATCTTTTCCCCCTTATTCCCTTTTTGAGCAATTAACTCTCAAATATTGGTTAAGGTGTAAAAAACACCATAAGTTTTTCCCCAAACATAATTGATTTTTCTTCATTATCTATTTTTTGACGTGAAATCTTTTCCTTATCAACTTCATTAAACATAAGAAATATATTTTGAAACATATTCAACAGTAAAACTGACAGTGAGCGCCGACTTGTCATCCACCAGACCCTGATTAAGGAAAGAAGTTCCAGAAGTACGGATATTACTATACGCGGCTTTACTATTGATGGAAAGCGAAGGAAATGCCAGCGGTCAAAAGCAAGTCGCTGGGATGGGAGTAATTGTGTGAATATGGGAGTAATTGTGTGAATGAGAATATAAGTTCCTCATGCATCGATGCTGGATGTTCTTTGTCTGATTATTCTCTAAAGAACCTCAACCCAATGGGTTGCAGCAGGATATACTCAAAAGTATTTACAAAGCGGCATGGTGGAACCTGAATTTTTTAAAATTTTAAATCAGGTATAATCAAAAAAATAAAAATGTTATTCTGGTGTGATACTGCCTTAATCTTGTTTTTGAAAATCTTATTTACTTTCTTTAATTCTGCCGTATCTCACCAGATTCTCTACAGCCCTTTTTCTCCCCAGGGTTTACTCTTCTCCCATTTCTTTCCTGAATTCTATGTAATCTCTCTCGACTTCTTCGAGCTCGTATTCCATTTTATCCCCCCATCTTTGATTATGATAACAGTAATTTATTCTTTCTTTTATTTATTAACAAAAGTTAACTCTTTGAATTTATCTAAATCCCCATTTTGGAGATAGCTCTTCACTTATATAAAGTTTTCCGTTAACCTATATCCTTTCATACTAATCGTCAAAAGTTGACATTTATTAATATTATTTTTTATAAAGAATAGAAGTGATGAGATATTTTTAAATGAGAGCTGGTTATTTTCTGTCCTCATGCTTAAAAGTTCAATGCCTGAACTCGTTGTGGGAGTCAGGAATCTATCAGGGCTTGAAGCCTGTTCACGATATGCCGATGCAGTTTACTTTTCAACCGATAAACTCAGTCTCAGGGCTAAAGCAAGGGAGATTACTCTGGAAACTCTTGACGATTTTGTTTGTGAGGTAAAAAGCAGGGGGCTCAAGGCTTATCTGGCTGTAAACTCGATAGTAAATGAGGGAAGGCTTGCGGATGCATCGAATGTGATAACTGCAGCTTCAAATGCAGGAGTTGACGCAATTATTGCCTGGGATCCGGCTGTAATTCTCAGGGCGCGGAAAGCTGGGCTTCAAATCCATATCTCCACGCAGACAAACATTTCCAACCATGAAACTGCAAATTTTTATCGCAGCCTCGGAGCAGAACGGGTTGTACTTTCGAGGGAGCTTTCCCTTGAAGAGATAAGGAATATAAGCCAGCGGACTGATGTGGAAATTGAAACTTTTGTCCACGGGGCAATGTGCATGGCAATCTCAGGCCGATGTCACCTCTCCGCTTACGCTCTCGGGAAATCTGGAAACTGCGGGGAATGCACACAGCCCTGCCGCTGGGAGTGGGAGCTTCATGGGGAAAATGGGCTTGTTGCAGCAAGTTTTGGAAAGTACCTTCTCAGTGCAAAAGATCTCTGTATGATAGGGCATATACCCGAACTTCTTGAAGCTGGCATAACTGCCTTCAAGGTGGAAGGGCGGCTGCGGAATCCAGGCTACCTTGAAACGGTTTCCCGCTGCTACAGGGAGGCAATTAATGCCTGTAGAGAAGGAAGCTATACTCCCGAGAAAATAGAAATCTGGAAAAAAGAACTTGCTTCAGTCTATAACAGGGGCTTTTCTACTGGTTTCTATTTTGGGGTTCCAGGTCTTGAGGGCTTTTCTCCTGAGAAAGATATGAATGCCTCGAAAAAGCAGCGCAGGGCTGTTGGAGTAATTGAGAACTATTACCCGAAACAGAAGGCTGCTGCCGTCAGACTTGTTGAGGCAGGGCTTGCGGTTGGGGATGAGATTGTAATTGAAGGAAACACCACATATTTAAGACAGAGAATCCGTTCCTTGATGAAAAAAGGCGAGGCTCTTGAAAGAGTTGAAAAAGGAGATCTCATTGGCCTTGCGGTTGACGAGCCAGTTCGGAAGAATGACCGGATTTTCATAATAGGTTGAAATAATAAAATTAGGTTGAAATAATAAAATACTCGAATTAAAATAATAAAACAGTATCTATATATTGGATTCTTCCTATACGATAACAACCACAGGCAAGAGAAATTTGAGGAAAGAACTAACCTGTAAATGGCATTATATTATCGATAATGTACCCAATTTGCTGGATATCCTTTTATTGGATAAATAACCTTGTCTGTTAACTCTGATAGGTGAATTGAAATTTCATTCTGATAAACAGAGCCGATTAATACCAATCAAAGGAACGATAAAACACTTGCTTGTATAAAACACCTGATTGGTATAAAATACCTGATTGGTATTATCCTTCACAAGCAATGTTCTTTATAGGCAATTCTCTGACCGGTAAACAGTCTTCCTGCTTGCTAAGAGCAGGTGAAAATTTACTCCAGGGTGAGATAATAGATAATACTGTTTATCCGGAGCCAGTAGTAAAGGTGATACATTGATAAGCGTCAACGAAATGGGATCATATGTCATCGAAGAGATGCTCGACTGGGGCGAAGATCTGAAAACTGAAGTGCTCAAGCTCGAAAACGGGGCTACGGTTATAGATTGTGGAGTTAAAGCTGAGGGTGGATACGAAGCTGGAATGTACCTGGCAAGACTCTGCCTGGCTGATCTTGCTGATCTCAAATATACTACTTTTGACTTGAAAGGTCTCAAATGGCCTGCCATCCAGGTAGCAACCGACAATCCCGTAATTGCCTGTATGGCTTCCCAGTATGCAGGCTGGAGAATTTCCGTGGGCGATTATTTTGGAATGGGTTCAGGCCCTGCGCGTGCTCTTAGCTTAAAACCGAAGGAACTCTATGAAGAAATCGGGTATGAGGATGACTACGAAGCTGCTGTCCTGGTTATGGAATCCGATAAGCTTCCTGATGAAAAGGTTGTGGAATACATTGCAAAACACTGCAGCGTGGATCCCGAAAATGTAATGATTGCCGTTGCTCCTACAGCCTCTATTGCCGGTTCTGTCCAGATCTCAGCTCGCGTTGTAGAAACCGGAATCCATAAGCTTGAATCCATTGGTTTTGATATCAACTGCATTAAAAGTGGATACGGGATCGCACCGATTGCCCCGATTGTTGGAAACGATGTGCAGTGCATGGGGTCAACCAATGATTGTGTAATCTATTGTGGCGAAACAAATTACACTGTTTATTTTGATGGGGAACTGGCTGAGCTTGAGGAATTCGTAAAGAAGGTGCCTTCCAAAACCTCCAGAGACTTCGGAAAGCCTTTCTACCAGACCTTCAAAGAAGCAAACTTTGATTTCTTTAAAGTTGACGCAGGAATGTTCGCCCCTGCAAGGCTTACAGTGAACGACCTTAAGAGCACGAAAACAATTTCTAGCGGTGGACTCTATCCGGAAATCCTGCTTCAGTCCTTTGGAATAAGGCAGGTTTAAAGGGCAACTGCCCTTTTCAATTCATTTATTTTTAATTTTCATGGTTTTATTCTTGTTTTTCTCTCTTTTAGTTCTTTTCAATTCTTTTTTAATAAACGGTGTTAACATTATTTATTTAAGTGAGCGTCTCCAATCTTACAATAAATGCACAATGATTTAAAAATGCTAAAAACAGATTTTATTTAAAACTTGAGGAGAGAATTTCATGCCGATAATAAACACTTCACAGGGAGTTGGAGGCATCCTTAACAGTTTCAAGAGCCTTGTCGAAGGTGCAGAGAGGATTACTTTTGTGGGAACTCCAGGGTTCTGTACTCCATTTGCCGAACTTCTCGGTTTCGTGGTGCGGGATCGGGAGCTTGCTTTTATCTCCAGCCAGGATTTTGAGAAAGCCAGATCTATCTTTATGGATTATGAAGGTATGCAGCTTGGGAAGCTCACGGATCCTCATGCCGATGTTGTTGTCCTTCTCGGTGGGCTTGCAATGCCAAAGATCGGAATAACTCCAGAAAAAGCAAAAGAAGTCGCCAGGAAAATTCTTGAGGGCTCGGAAAAAGGTAAAATCATTGGGGTCTGTTTCCAGTCTGCATTCATGAAGCAGAAATGGGATGAGGTTATCAACTTTGATTATATCATCAATTCTGACCTAGCGGTTGAGGTGCTGGAAGTCTGAATTTCTCCGAAGCAAATTTTCAGGAATTTCTGATGCCTTCAGACGAGAGAGATTCCTTTTTTGACTTTTTTTATTTTTAATTTTCCCAGTTCTGAAATTTTTTAATTAAACTATGAGATACTATTATATCCAATCCTGACTTATAACATATGATAAATTATGGAGAAGGCAATTAAAGAAATAAAGGAAATAAAAGGGTTTTTGCCCAGATCTATTGTGTATGCAGGAAAGATAAACGAAGACTTTGCCGAAGGAATAGCAGGCTTTTATAAAGCAGTCTGGGAGGAAAGAGAAGGCGGAATTTCTACAAAGCAGAAGCATCTCATTGTCTTTGCTATAGCCTGCTCCAACAATAATATCCAGAGTGCAGTTAAAATCCTGGAAAGGCTTCATAAGTTCGGAGCTACAAAAACCGAGATATACGATGCCATGATGCTCGCAGCCTGGACAGGCGGAATCCAGAGTTTCACAGATTTCAGTTCAGTCATACTTAAGGAAATGGAAAGATTGGGTTACTGAGTTATTGAAAAATAATTTCCTTAAATTATTTTTCTTAAATTTATTTTTTGAGTTTCAGGATATTTCTAGTTTACCTTAGTTTTAAAATCATTCTCAAATTTTTGCATAAAGTTCCTGGATTTCTTATATTATTTTGTAGCTTTTATTAAAATATGAATATTTTCAAAATTTTAAAATAAATGTTATATAAAATTACCATTTTTTCGGAAAGTTTATCTACCCGGCTTTTATAGAAAAAGTTAGGAAGGTTTTCATGGAACAGCGGGAAACATATTTGATTTACCGAGAGGTTCAGGATCTGCGCAATAATTTTTTCCTGGTTACTGTCCTTTATCCTGCACTCCTGCTTTGGTATATCCATATCCATATCCTTGTCTTCGGGAAACCTGTTGGGATCCAGAATGTTCCCAGTACATACCTGTTTATGCTCTGGGTTATCTTCGGGTTATTTTTTCCTCTTATATATTACCGTACAAAGCACATAACCGAGGTCAGAAGTGATGGAATATACATTCGCCTGGTGCCCCTGAGCCTTTCCTTCAAGAAGATTCCCTTCTATATACTGGAAGAATGCAAAATTAAGGTTTGTGACCCTCTTACAGGAGAAGAATCTGATGTTTCCCAATCTTCCAAAAAAGTTAGCCCGGTTGTAATCCTGAAACTTATCTCAGGAGAAAGAATGATTATCAGTTCAAGTAAACCCGAAGAACTCTGCAGTGCAATTAGACAAGCTGCAGCACAATATTGAGAATTTTTGAGAGGAACCCGCCAGAAAACATGTTATCGAACTTGAACTCAATAGCCTGATGAAGTTATTCCATTCCTTTGATCCTGCTCCGTTCATTCAAATATCCGGGCATCCACAACGACGTGCAGGACGCCTGGAGAGTATTTTTTAATCCTGCGTGTCTCCAGAATCTCCACTTTCCTTCCAAGTGCGTATGCAGCTCTCCTTATCCTTTCCTGTGGTCGAGTTCTGGCAAGGTGCTCCGGGACTGTCTCGTGATAATGAAGAATCCCACCGCTTTTTTTCAGGGCTTTTATAGCTGGCTCTAAATAGTGGTGTGTTGTTCCCACATATCCCATGAGCACACGGTCAGCTATTCCTTCCGGGGCAGCCTTTGAGCAATCCCCGCAGATAGGGATATAGATTTTCTCTACCTTATTCAGCCTGATGTTTTCTTTCAGGTAGGCAAAGGACTCAGGATTAATTTCAATCCCAATTATTTTTTTTGGCCTGGAATACACAGCCATGGGAATTGAAAAATACCCTATCCCTGCAAACATGTCCACTACAACTTCCTCTCCCCCCAATCTGCTCATCCGTTTTCTTTCTTCAAGGTTGCCTTTGGAGTACATCACTTTTGTAACATCCTGCTTAAAGAAGCAGCCGTGCTCTTTATGGATGGTCTCGGTTCCACTGCCAAGCAGAAGTTCTCTTTTTGGCTGGCGGAACTGTCCTTCAATTCCAAAGTCCCTTACAACTGTCCTGCACCTGGGATACATCGAGAGCAGAGCTTCAGCTATCTTTACTTTTTTATTTTCCAGAGTTTCAGGTATGCTGACTATTATCACATCTCCCAGAATCTGCCAGCCTGCAGGGACGCATGCAAGTTCGGCTTCGGAAAGAGAATCTTTAAGGTATTTTTTGATGGAGCAGGGCTTTCTAGAGAATTCTGGATTTTCCTGTTCAATAACCGGAAAACCTTCAATATTTTCGCCTGCAGCCTCTGTGACAGGGATCTCAAGAAAAACTCCTTCTTTGGTCTGGAGTTTTCGGATTTTTCTTGAAGTATCCAGAATTTTTTTCTCAACTGTCTTTCTCCTGAATTCTTCCCCTTTTTCCGAGGGAACCCTGATTACTCCGTACATTGAAATCTAAGGATACATGCATAGGATTAATGTTTTTTGTCTGAGCCTCTTCGTAAATCAATTGTTTAATCAACATCAGGTGACTTGTGGCATACTTTACACACGGAAAAATTACATAAGTAAAAAATATAAATATTTCAAGAAAGGGATTTGTAGAAAACCAATCTAAATCAGCCTGTAAGATATTGAAAATAAAATAAAAATATATCAGGCAATGCAGTTCAAACTGATGGAGAGCCTGAACATATCGAGGAAGGGAATTCCTGCCTTTTGAGGTTGAAATTGCCAGGAATTAAATTTATAAGTAGTCAAATAATAGATAGATATTAAACAAAAAAATTAATAGAGCCATAGGAATGAGAAATAATTTAAAAGAAACTCTACTAAGCTGGCAATTATTTCTCTTTGCGTTCGTTTCTCTGATTCCACATCTTCTTTATACTGCAGGTGCTGCCTTTGCAGGCATGCTCTCAGTATACATGCTTTTTCCTGCAGGAATGGGGTTCTTTACCTTTTTCCAGCTATATCTTGTTTTTTATCTCTTTGGCTGGACTTCTCCTGTTGTCTATCTCTCAGCTATCTTTTTTTCTTTTCTATGGGTCTGGATTTTACAGAGGATTTATAGGGAAGACCCATCGGCAGCTTATATTTTCTATGCAATTACTTTCCTTGTGGTATTTTGGGCTACTATTACAGGAATCATGCCACCGGACTGAAATTAAAGCAGTTCTACGCTCTGTTCTGACCGGGCAGGCTGATTTATTATCAGGAATTTTAGAGCTATATTTCCGGTATTGTATGTGGTCTGAACCGAACCCGCAGGGATATATATGAACTGATCCGGGTGTATCTCTACCGGAATTCCGTCAATACAAAGCAAGCCTTCGCCTTCAAGGATATAATGGATTTCAGGAGTTTTCACCACATGGGATGTGGTGTTTTTCCCGGGTTCTATAACAGAATGTGCGAGGCTGCAGTCAAGCTCAAGGTTCCTATCGAGACTTACAGGGTTCAGGAGTTCGGCAATTTGAGGGTTTCCCGGCTCATCTGTGTATTCGCACGCTTCAAGGTTCCTGCAAACGATGTAATTTTCCAGATAGAGGTCAGCCCCTACAATGTAGGTTTTTCCCTCTGAGGAAGCCTTTTTGACGAAAGTACACTTGTGGTAAGGCTCGGAATTATTCTTATCCTTCCAGTTGTACTCAATCCAGCCCTCGCCTTTTTCGCTCAGGGCTGTTTCCATAAGGAGTTCTCCTATTGGCTTGCCGTCTGCATCTCTAAGCTCTTTGATATTTTTGCCCTCACGGCTCGGGTCAGGAGGACAGACTACCAGGGTCCCATCCTCATTCCAGACAAAAATACAGAAGCTATCCTGGTACCAGGGAGAACCCTTTTCCCGGAATGAGGGAAACAGTTTTTCGCCCTGGGCTTCAAGCAGTCTGACTGTAGCTTTTACCTTGCTTTCGATATTCCTTCTTTCGGCTGCAAGCTTACTTTCCCCCTTTTCCAGAATAAGGGGATCTTGTGCAGGTCTTGAAACAGCAGGCACATGCATTTCACCTTTTTCCTCAGCCTGCACTGTACCGGCTACCCCGGCGACATCTGAGCTTATGGTTTCACTTTCAATCTCGGGCGAGACTGGTGGCACTTCATCCTTATCCCCGCTGGTAAGGATTCCCAGAAAGAGTGCAACTGCAAGCATAACACAGGCAATTTTTATCAAATCCATAAATTTCCCTGCTGTCCTGACTTAAACCTTATAAATACGAAGGTCGGCACATATACAGCATTTTTCTGAGTAATTATCTGATGTATATTTTTATTTTTTCATTTTATTCGCGTTCGGGCCGCTTAGGAGTATTTGCTGGCAAAATGAAGAGCATTTATTTATTAAGAATTTGAATTATTTTCAACTTAATTTAATCCAATTTAGATCGATTTAATTTTAATTTCAGTTTACTTAAATCTGGTTTAACTTTTAGCTGCTCTAATCTCATTAGAAAAATCAAATTTGAAACGTTACCGGAGATAAAAAATGTCTTGCCGCTACAATCTCATTTCCTGGAACGTAAATGGCCTTCGGGCTGCAATAAAGAAAGGTTTTCTTGAGCTTCTGCTGGGACAGAAATTTGATATTGTCTGTATTCAAGAAACTAAAGTTTCTCCTGATAAACTCCCCAGAGAAGCCAAAAATATCCCAGGTTATTATAATTACTTTGTTTCAGCAGAAAAAAACGGCTACAGTGGGGTCGGAATCTTCTCGAAGAAAAAGCCCTTGAATATCGAAACCGGCATGGGGATAAGAAAATTTGATAGGGAAGGACGCTTCCTTAGAGCTGATTACGAAGACTTCATCTTAATGAATATCTATTTTCCTAACGGCAAAGCCTCCCAGGAGCGCCTGGAATACAAAATGGATTTTTATGAAGCCTTTTTAGATTACGCAAACACCCTCAAAGCCGAGGGGAAAAAGCTTGTGATCTGCGGGGACGTAAACACCGCCCATAAGGAGATTGACCTTGCCCGTCCCAAACAAAATGAAATGATATCCGGTTTTCTTCCTGAAGAGCGAGCTTGGATGGATAAATTCATTGCAGCTGGCTATATTGACACCTTCCGCATGTTCAATTCTGAAGGCGGAAATTATACCTGGTGGTCAATGAGAACGGATTCACGAAAAAGAAACGTCGGCTGGCGTCTGGATTATTTCTTTGTCAGTGAAAACCTGCAAGACAACGTTAAATCTTCTTCGATTTACTCTGATATTATGGGCTCGGATCACTGCCCTATCGGACTCGAACTTGAATTTTAATTAGTTTCTGCCTTTGCGCCGGTCGATCACGCTCAGATTAATTCGGGAGAATCAGGTCTGCTTCACATTGACCTTTATCCTGAACTCAGTACCTTTATCCCTTTTCATTTTGATTTCGCCGCCCAGTTGATCAACGAGGATAGCTACAAGCTGTAAACCAAGCGTGTCCGGATTTTCGAAATCAATATTTTTGGGAATGCCCACTCCATTATCTGAAACTATGAGAGTATATACATTGCTTTTTTCGGCAAGCTGCCCTTTATTACTCTGTTCATCTACGGATTTTTCACTGGAAAGCTTAATTTGAATTATACCCTTCTCATCCCTGCCTGGAAACGCATGTTTGAAGGAATTGGATACAAGCTCATTAACTATCATTCCTAATGGGACCGCGGTATCAACATCAAAGAAAAGGTTTTCTTCCAGATCTATCTTCAAGCTAATCCCAGCATTTCCAATCTTGTAAGTCTGGAAAAGATTTTCAATGAGTTTCTTAAGGTATATTGAGAAGTTGAGTTCGTTATCTCCTTCACCTTCATGCAGTTCCTCATGAATGAGTGCGATGGACATTACTCTGTCCTGGCTTTCCCCTGAAAGCGGCGAGAACTTCGGAATCCTTAATACATTTCCGATTATTGAATTTTTCAGCCTGAAGATCCAGCAGGGAAGAAATTACCTGAAGGTTATTCTTTATCCTGTGATGAATTTCCTTTTTACGGGCAATCTCAATTTTAGCAAGCATCTCTTCTGCTTTTTTGTGCTCAGTTATATCCCGAGCGACAGTTACTGATCCAATAATATTTCCACCTTTATCGTGCACCGGGGCAGCGCTTACCTGGCGGTAGCGTAACTTTCCATGGACAGGCATGCAAATTATCTCCTCTTCGTTCTTCACGACTTCGCCCTGCAGGGCACGTAGGATAGACTTTCACATTCTCTAGAAACTTTTCCACCTCTATTTCTTTCCCGGGAGGGATGTAGAACTCACTGTATGCAGGAGGATTAATCAGGGTAAAGTTTTTCCGTGTATCTGCAAACCAGACTTCATCAGTAATACTGTTAATCAGTGCAGCCAGTCGGTCTTTCTCCTGCTGGATAGCACTGAGCAACCGTTCCCGCTCCTCTTCTGCCTGTTTACGCTCTGTAACGTCCTCAAATACTGCAACCAGTTCACCAGAGGGCAGCTTGTATACATAGTTAGTCACCCACAGGGCGATATTCTCATCTTTATAATATGTCGTAGGAAATGATTCCGGCTTTCCGGTCAGCCATACACGTCTAAATACTGCATCAAGTCCCATCTCACTTACATAAGGAAAAATTTCATAGAGGCTTTTTCCAACAATGTTTTCCCGCCGGACGTGATTAATTTGCTCGCCAGCAGGATTCATATCCCTAAAGATGAAATCACGCCCGTCATCGATAACATCATAGATGACTACCCCACTTGATATGACCTCAAACAAGTTTCGGAAACGGGATTCGCTCACCTGCAGCTCTTTTTCAATCCGTTTGCGCTCGGTAATATCCTGCACTATCCCTCTCATTCGTACAGGGGTATTTTTCTCATCAAAAATAACCTCGGATTGCATATTGACTATACGTTCTTCTCCATTAGCCCGTATAATCCTGTAATCAGTACTGTAGAATTTGCCGCTTAATGCATCCTTAAGGGCATTATTTACATAGCCTCGATCTTCAGGATGCACATATTTTAAAAATTCATCATATTGTGGAGCTGGTTCTCGAAGATCACGCCCAAAAATAAGATACATCTCATGTGACCAGTATATCTTACCAGTTTCAATGTTCAAATCCCAATTTCCAAGGTGTGCTAACCTCTGAGCTTCAGCAAGACTTTCTTTACTTTCTTTCAATAAATTATAAGCCTTCTCAAGTTCAGCTGTACGTTCTTTAACCAGGTTCTCCAAATTATCCAGCGTTTCTCTCAATTTAGCTTCTGCTTCTTTCCGTGCAGTAATATCTGTGAGCATGCTCATAGAGCCTGTAAATTTGCCAGCGCTATCAAAAAGAGGTTTGGAGCTCACTATTGTCCATAAAGGTGAACCATTTTTGCGTATGAATTTAAACTCATAGCTCTCACTGATGCCCTGTCGTCTCCTTTCAATATACTTCTTAATAATTGGTTTTTCTTCCTCGCTGACAAAGTCCCATGCGAATTTCCCGATTATCTCATCCTGAGTATATCCCAGTATCTCAGTCATTCTTTTATTGATGTATATCGTCCTCGCTTCAGAATCAACAATCCATATGCCTTCACTAGCTGTTTCCACAATAGTGCGGTATTTTTTCTCGCTCTCCCGGAGTGCTTCCTCAGCTTTCTTTCTCCCTGTTATATCTCTAAAAGTAGCTGCAACTTTCTCTTTATCAGGACTGAATACGTAAGTATCAAAGTACTTGTTCGTTACCCGACTGAAGATCTCAAAATGCTCGGGTTTGCCTGAGAGCACTGTTTCGCCGAATTTTTCAATCAATACAGGATTCACATTGGGAAGTATTTCCAGAATAGACTTACCCAGTATCTGCTCCCTTTTTAAGCCTGTACTGCGTTCATAAACAGGGTTTACCTCAAGGTAGCGATAGTCATACGGTTTACCACTCTTATCATAGATTACTTCTGCAAGTAAGAAACCCTCGGTCATGTTTGTGAAAAGCGTCCTGTAGCGCTTCTCGCTCTCTTGCAGTATCTCTTCTGTTTTTTTGTTCTCAATGATATCTGCAGTCTGCCGGGCAAGAATGTCAATCAACATTAGTTCGCGCTCAGACGGCGTATGAACGTGGTTGAAGTGGGTGGATATAATGCCCATAAATTGACCCGACCAGCTCACCATAGGTGTGGATTGAACGGCTCTTATTCCTTCATCCAGCAATATATTAAGTGCATTGCTTCCAAGGAAAACGGGACTTTGAGTAATGTCCTCAACTACCACACGTTTCATCTGCTTCATTGCAGCTCCACATGTTGCTGCGTCCTCAGTGTCAACAAGTTCGAAAAACTTTAAAAACTGAGAGCTAAATCCTTTCTGGGCTACAATCTTTAATTTCCCAGTTGGTGGGTCGAGAATCTGTATGTTTCCTTTGTACGCCCTGGTAATTGCAATTGCAGCCTCAATTGTTTCCTGGAGAATCGAAAACAAATCTTTGCCTTCGATATATCGCATGCTCAATTTGTGGAGAATATTCGTGTCTCGAACCTCAGCTTCAAGTTTATCCCTGAGTTCAATCAGCTCGTTCTTCAAGCGTCTGCATTCGAGAATCTCAGCGCGCAGTTTTTGATTGCTTTTGTCAGGCTCGTCAGCACCCAGGCGGTCAGACTTAGTCATAATTTTCCAGTCCTGATTTAAAATAAGAGACTAATAATATGATTTATCACATATTCTTTTGTCGAGCAAAGCTGGTAATAATTTGTTCCCACGAGATATTTTCTCCAGTAGCACGGGTACCATAAATTTAATGTTATTTTGCATATTTTATTACTACATTATAAAATATCTGATAAAAAATCCATGTCAAGTTGCTACTTTCTTTAAAGTGCAGCTTGTACACAAATTTATTTTCTAGCGTTTCAGATACATTTTCTCGGTGGATTTAATTTTATCTCTGATGCTTATAAATAATCAAATAATTATCATATAGATATTAGTGATGAAACTGCATTAGTATTTATGCACAACTACGTGTCACTGCCGGAAAACTCTTGAGATAAAACTGAAGATTCTTGAGATAAAATAAAACAGATTTGTTCGAATAAAACCCTGAGTTAAGATATGGTTAGTCAAATTTCTAAACTGTTCTGTTAATCTTGATTAAAAGCGTCAAAGTTTAAAAAGTGGTAAAAGTTTAAAAGTGGTAAAAGTTTAATCTGATAAGTCAACCATATGCAAACTCAGATTGAATGAAATATTAAGGAGGCGCGTAAATCCAGCTAATAAAGTGATGTTAAAAATAGCCAAAAAGCCACTGAACCCTTTTACTGTATCCCCCAGACAGTCTCTTCCAAGCTTATGCTCCCCCAAGCATACGGGCTTGAAGAAGGTTCAGTGACTTCCAGGCAATTTTTGTGTGGTAGATGATTCTACTTACCCCCTCACCCCCAACTTCTCAACTCCAGAATATACTAATAACCTAAATTATTTTAAATTATTTATATCAAAAATTGTTTCCAAACAAATAATATTTTAAGGTAAAAAATTTCAAAACAAATATAGAATTTTCAGTTTAACGAGATTGTTTATCTCGAGATATCGTTAAACTTGATAAAAAATTCTGTTCCCCGGGTTCTTCTAAGCTCTAGACAGCCTTCTATTTGTTCAACAAGAATATTTACAAGCTGCAAGCCAAGAGAATCAGTGTTCCTAAAGTTTATTTCCTCAGGAATACCCTTTCCATTGTCTGCTACTGTGAGTGTGTACTGGAAATCTTTTTTCTGGCTACATGCGCTGTCTGCCCTGGAGACCTCTTTATTTACACCAAGGTCTTTTATTTTCTTTAAACTTATACTGATTTCCCATTTGTTCCCATTAGGGAAAGCATGTTTTAGAGAGTTTGTCACCAGTTCATTTACTATGATACCTAAAGGAATTGCAGTATCAAGACCAAGATAAATCTGCTCAAGATCCAGATTAAGGCTGATATTCTTATGAATATTATAAGAGCTGAAAAGATCTGCAGTCAATTTCCTCAGGTAATCTCCAAACTCAAGGGTATCGATTTTATCCCCTTTATATAATTCTTCGTGAATTAGAGCCATTGAAGCTATACGGTTCTGGCTTTCTTTGAAGGATTCGAGGATTATTGAATCAGTAAATTTCTCAGCTTCGAGGCTGAGCAAAGATGAGATAACCTGCAGATTATTTTTAATCCTGTGATGAATTTCTTTTACGCGCGTCTCCTCAATTTTTGCCAGGGCTTCTTCGGTTCGTTTGTGCTCTGTAATATCCTGAACTGTTCCAAACATTCGAGCAGGAAGATTTTTCTCGTCAAAAATAGTTTTGCCCTGTTCATGGACAATACGTTCCTCTCCATTGTTAAGGATGAGCCGGTAATTAATATCGTAGGGTTTTCCTTCTAAAGCTTCCTTGATGGCATTATCTACATAATCTCTGTCATCAGGATGTACACAGCTTAAAAACATATCGTAAGTTACTTCAATTTCTTGAGGCTTAAATCCAAAAATACTATACAATTCATCAGACCAGTATCTTTCATTAGTAGCAATATCCCATTCCCAGTTTCCAATGTGAGCCATTCTTTGAGCTTCAGCAAGCCTTCTCTACTTTCTTTCAAAGAATAATAAGCCTTTTCAAGTTCTTCTGTACGCTGTTTAACTTTTTCTTCTAAATCGTTACGCGCTTTTTTAAGGATTTTTTCTGCTTTTTTACGCTTGGTAATGTCAATGTCCATCTCGAGAATCATGGAGGAACCATCAATATCGGTAAATGGGATATCATAAACATCAAGCACGCTTCCGTCTGGGGTGGTGACCTCCCAGTTGTGGGGCTGACCGGTTTCAAGTACTTTATATGCCTCACAGAACTCACACGGTCCGGGGTTCCCAAAACAATACTCATAACAGTGCCTGCCTCTGGGCTCGCCGAACCTCTCACGAAGGTTGCGGTTGATTAAGGCAATGCGATGGTCAGGTGTTAACAGGGCTATCATTGCTGGCAGCTTATCCAGCACGTCTAAAAGCCTCTTTCTTTCAGCCTCCCTGGCTTCGGCAACCTTGCGGCTTGATTCGCTCTCACAGAGTGCCATTTCAGCCTGTTTACGCTCAGTGACATCTCGCATAATAGCAACTACCCGTGGCTCTCCATTGGTATCGAAGAAGATGGAAGTGCTTACTTCTCCGGGAAAAGTAGTTCCGTCCTTGCGCCTGTAGGTAATCTCGGCTTTTGCTGCCCCGAAGCGTGCACGTTCATCTAACAGGCTAGACAATGATGGGTCTTCAGGGTCAAATAATATATCCTTCCACCCTTTTCCAATCAATTCTTCTTCTGTCCATCCAAGCATATGGCAAGCAGCTGGGTTAGCTGACAGGATTCTTCCACCCTTTTTTGGGTCAGTCAGCATAATACCATCCATGCTATGGTCGAATAGCATGCGGTACAGTTTCTCGCTTTCCTGCGATTTTTTATCTATGCTGTCACTTTTCATATTCCTGTCCTTCCAGAGATAAAAAAGCTAAAATTTTCTCTCAGGTTTTGTTTTATTCTACTATGTACTTACCACATTTTAAAGTAATCTACAAAGATTTATTTTATATTTTAACATTTATATTATATAATTTATATAAACCGTTTCCGAATAAATATTTTTTATATTCAGCAGAAAAAGCCTTTTTATAACTTTGTATACCTAACAATATTTTTATAATCCAATTAAAATGATAGATTCACTCCAGAGGACAGCAAATTCATTTTTTTCATTCACAGAGGTTTAATGTTGCTGGTTTGCTGTTCAGGCACATAAATCGTGATTAACGTGGTTCTACACTGAACCCTATTTTAAATGTAGTGCCTCTATTCTTTATTAGCTCGATTTCACCATCTAACTGATCTACCAGGACATTTACAAGTTGCAAGCCAAGTGTATCTGGATTCTCAAAATTAATTTCCTGGGGAATACCAACTCCACTATCTGAAATTGCGAGAGTATATCGGGTACTGGTTCCGGGAACGTTCTCTCTATTGTCGTTCAGTTTATGTCCTGTTCTTTTACTGGAGAGTTTAATTTGAATTATTCCTTTATCCCTATCTGGGAATGCATATTTTAAGGAGTTTGAGACAAGTTCGTTAACAATCATTCCCAGGGGAACTGCCGTGTCCATATCAAAGAAAATATTTTTTTCCACATCCATAATCAAGTTGACATCAACATTTTCAATCCTGTATATCCGGAAGAGGTTCTCAACGAGCCTTTCAAGGTAAGGCGAAAAATTAAGCGTGTTCCTTTCTTCACTTTTGTGCAGTTCTTCATGGATGAGTGCAATGGACATTACCCTGTACTGGCTTTCCTTAAAAGCGGCGAGAACTTCGGAATCCTTAATACATTCCCGATTATTGAATTTTTCAGCCTGAAGATCCAGAAGAGAAGAGATTACCTGAAGGTTATTCTTTATCCTGTGATGAATTTCTTTATTACGGATAGCCTCTATTTTTTTAAGGGTGTCCTCTGCAATTCTTCTCTCAGTGATATCATAAATAGTTCCACGGTATTTATCATCTCCCCCGTCTTTTTCCTGGAATTTATGGTAACGAAGATGCACCCATCTTTTTCTGCCATTTTTATCTAATATACGAAAGTCTAACTTTCTGGATAAATTATATGGAGAAGTTTGAATACGTTCGATATCGACAATAACAAGCGGCTTGTCATCAGGATGGATAAGGTCTAACCACAAAACCTGCCCGGAGAGGAATTCTTTTTCGCTATATCCGGTAATTTCCTCGACTCTCCCATGCATGAATTCCGGGAAAAGGTTCTCATCTAATTGGAAAGCGATCCCATCAAATTTCTGTATAAATGAGCGGTATTTTTCCTCACTGACCTTCAGTTTCTCTTCAGTAAGTTTTCTTTCAGTGATATCTTTAATAATTCCAAAAACTCTATTTACATTACCATTTTCATCTTTCAGACAGACTACGTCTTCTTCTACCCAAATATAATTTTTATTTGCTTCCATAATTCTGTATTCCAGCTGGAAATTTTCTCCTTTTTCCAGATACTTCCCAAAATCCTCCCAGATTTTATTACATTCTTCTGGATGAATCTGATTTAGCCAAACCTGAGTATCTACACTTTCTAAATCTTCTAATTCACACCCCATAAGTTCTCTGGTGGCTCCTAACCAGAAAATCTTTCCATTTTCAATGTCCTATTCATATACAAGCTGTTTCGTTTGCTTCATGACAATGCGGTATATTTCTTCTTTTTTTCGAAGCTTCTCACAGAAAGGACTTCTCGAAGTAACATTTTTTACTATTAGAATCCACTCCATCCTGACCTCTTTTCGTTTTTATGAAAAATAATGAATTCAGAGAACTTTATTACTCCGATTAAATTTAAAAATCTGAAATGTTATAAAACTATTGAGCTTATGTAAGAAAATTATATATGAGCGTTTAAATTATTTCCTGATTTTCCAATTTATGTTTAAAACATAAAATATGTGAAAAAAGTTGAACATATATAGTAATAGTTAAAGAGTGAAACGTGAAAGCAGAATAGAATGCATGACTCACGAATTGAAATAACGTCAGAGTAAACCAATACTATTATAATTTTGTTTTTGCTTTCTTCTCTGCTGTAAAGATATGGTAAAAAGACAGTAAAAGTAGTATAAGAAGAAAGATATGGTAAAAAGACAGTAAAAGTAGTATAAGAAGAAGCCTGGAGGCACTGGATCCCTTTACTGTATCCCCCAATACAGTTCTTTGAAACTTATGCTCCCCCAAATATGCCGATTCAAAGAAGAATCAGCGACCTCCAGGCGATTCTTTAGTGTGGTAGAATATCCCCACACCCCATTCCCCTATTAGACTTCCCAACTCCAGAATATACTAATAACCTAAATTATTTTAAATTATTTATATCAAAAATTGTTTTCAGGCAAAAAATTGTTTGATATAAAACTTTAATGTATGATACGATAGATGCATGTATTCTATTTATATGGTTTATTATTTTTAATAACACTAAAATTTTTAATATTATATACTTTTTCGATTATATCAAAAATCTAAATCCGAAAGAATGTTTTGTATAGATTATGATATATATAACTGGCTCATTATAAATGTATAGATTAAGAGTTATAGGGTTTCATCTTAATCTTTGGGTTGGATCGCAGGTAGGGACCTGAGAATAGGGACTCAGACCCTACCATCTACTTCTAGATTGATTTTCCAGACTATTTATTTCAAATTTTCCAGACTGTTTGTTTCAAAAGCAGAAGTGTGTTGTTATTTAATAATTTCTTCCTTAAATTGGGTATTATTTACCAATTCTCTTCTTTTTCACTTTTGCTCACAAAGCCGCTCCCCTCTACATCGAGCGTGACAAAAACGGCATTTGATAGCTAATATGGTTTTACGGGGCAAGTTAGAGACAGGTAGTATATCGATTAATTTACTGAAACTGAACAAAATAGCAGGAAAAATCAGATTAGGTTTAACAATTCCAGACCCATTTTAATAAAAACCAATCCGAATACTATCTGTGCAATTCCCAGAATCTGGATGATCGAAAAATAATATTTGCCGTTGATAAATGATTTTGATTTCTCTACAATTAATGTTATAGCTATCTTCGATCCTACTAGAAAGCTATAGAATCCCAATATAAATAGAATTGTAACTAAAGCGTGAGTATTCAGGCTCTTAAAAATTAACGGTCCCCCTATTGAAATCCAGAAGATGTACGGATGTGGGTTTCCAAAGTTAACAATAATTCCTTTTTTTAAGGCATCTTTTTTCTCTATATTTAATTCAACGTTATTCGGTTTAATTTTCAGGGATTCCACTCCTGAATATATAAGGTATGAAGCCCCAAAAAGTGCAATAATCCCTATGAAAAAACCATAATTTGTTAAATGTGATAGAACAAACATTGTGGATAGAATTATTGGTAGATCCGTAATTAGAGGAGAAACTGCAACCTTTATCCCTTCCCATTTGCCGTGCTGCAGAGTTTCGGAGATGGTTACAGCCAGCAGGGGACCTGGAGATGTACCTGCTGCAAGACCGAGAAAAGTTCCCAAAAATAGGAATTCGATAAGATCCAGCATCTGCAATGCCTCATTTTATATTAAATTCACAGTTTCATTTTTGTATCTTAATTAAATTTTGTATCTTAAGTCAAACTCGATACGGCTAATATTTTAGATAGATACGGCTGATATTTTAGATACTATTAATTAACCACCTAACTTAAATGTATATAATAATACTACAATGGTTTAAAATAAACGTTAATGCTATATATAATGCCTTAATTTATCCGAAATTTTGGATCTCAAAATAGTGTTTCCGGAAGGAGGGAGTCATTTATGCCTCTGTCTTAGAGAAGAATACTGTACCGACTGCGCAAATAATAATTGAGAGTAAACCTATTACTGCCAGGTCGTAATAGACCCCAAACATGCTAATTCCAGCAATGGCTCCTCTTAAGCCATCCACGCCGTAGGTGAGAGGGTCGATCCTGCTTATGAAATAAATCGCTGACGGCAGATTTTCAAGGGGGAAAAGGGCGCCGGACAGGAAGAAAATGGGCATGATAAGGAAATTCATGATAAGCTGGAAACCATGCATATCTTTCATTTTTGAAGCTATCGCAAGACCTAAACCCGTAAAGAAGATCGCTATCAGGAACATGAAGACCAGTCCAAGCCCGAGGCTTGCGAGATCCGGAATCCTGAACCCCAGCACATAGGTCAGGCTCAGCACGATCAAGCCCTGAATCATGGCTATAGTTGCCCCTCCAAGGGTTTTTCCTATCATGATCTCTGTCCTTGAGATTGGGGCTACGAGCGTCTCCTTAAGAAAGCCGAACTGCCTGTCCCATATGACCTCAAGCCCTGAGAAGACAGCAGTAAAGAGGATTGACATGGAAACAATCCCTGGTGCAAGGAAGTCCATGTAGTCTGCCCCTCCGCTTGCCCGTGTATACATGGGACCGAATCCAAACCCAAAAGTCACAAGAAAGAGCAGGGGCTGTCCCAGAGAACCCAGCAGCCTGGCTTTAGAGCGCCAGTAGTGTTTTATCTGCCTGAGCCAGAGGATATAAATTACCTCGATCAATTCCTGTTCCTCCTTCTCATGCCCCTTATTGTTCGCATTTTAATTCCAGACTCGTAATTCTCATCCCTGATGTCCCTGCCTGTCAGTTTCAGAAAAGCATCCTCCAGGGATTCGGTTTCTGTCCGCTTCTTTATTTCCTCAACAGTGCCGGATTCTATGATTTCACCATGGTCAATGATTGCGATGTGGTCAGCAATTGCTTCGGCTTCTTCCATATAGTGCGTGGTAAGAAAAATTGTCATGCCTTTTTCCTGGTTCAGCGTCTTGATGTGATTCCAGATGGATCTTCGGGTTTGGGGATCAAGCCCTACTGTGGGCTCGTCAAGGAAAAGGATTTTTGGGTAATGAACAAGTGCCCGCGCAATCTCAAGCCTGCGCTTCATGCCGCCTGAGTACTTTTTAACGTAATCTTCCCGCCTGTCCCAGAGCCCAACAATTTCCAGGGCTTTTCGGACTCTTTCAGCCCTTTCTTTCTTGGGCACTTTGTAAATTACGGCATGGTATACAATATTCTCATAAGCAGTCAGTTCTTCATCAAGACTGTGATCCTGAAAGACTATTCCGAAAGATGCACGAGCTTTGTCCTGCTCTTTGAGTGCATTAAAACCGTTAATCCTTATTTCCCCTTTTGTAGGTTTAAGGACTGTTGTGAGCATTTTAATAGTTGTAGATTTCCCCGCGCCGTTTGGACCGAGAAAAGCAAAAATTGAGCCCGCTTCAACATTGAAACTTATGTCTTTTACAGCCGTAAAATCATCGAATTTTTTTGTAAGGGATTGGACTGAGAGTATATTTTGCATGGCTTGACCCTATACTTTTTTTAATAAGAGAGATTTTCAGTAAAGATAATCTAATCATGGAATTTTTTCTGCCAGCAGTTCCTGATTCCTACCTTTTAAGAGAACCGTGCTGAAGTTCTGCAAGGAAGAAATGATATTTTTAGACGAATTTTGTATCCTGTATCTGGAGACAAATACAGCATTTATTAAATCATTCAGCATATAGATCATTCAACACTTCTACTTCTAGATCAATCAGCATTTATAAATTATTCAGCACCTATAAATCATTCAGCCTTATTAAATCATTAAGCACTTATAAACCATTATTAGGACTTGTATAATCCTGTTATTCAGTACTTATAAATCCTGCTATGCAGGTTTTTCTAATGTCTTATACAGAGATTTGAATTTATTTTTATAAATCTACGATTTTATCAAGGAAATTATAGTTTAATTATAAATAATCTGTTATTTATATTTAAGATTCCTGAATCAATTATTTATATCTGATTCCGTCTTTGTTCTTAAGTATAATTTTTAAGATGTTTTTTATACTTTCTATGGTAAATAAATTTTTTAAACTCTCTGTTCTTCTGTTCTATCTGTTTAATTAGTCTCTTAAAGTAAAAAATATTTAGAGCTCTCCTTAAGGGAGAAAGAATTTTAATGTTTAAGGAAATATTTTATTGGATATATATAGCTAAGCAGACTTTCACATTCTAAGTGAGAGTTGACTATATCATGCGCTTCCTGCCTTTATTTGGGCTTTTCTTTCAATTTACTCTATAATGTGCACATATTTGATCTACCCGTGGTTAAATTATCCATATGACACATAAATATTTGATTGCGTACGTTAACCTGCAAATTCATTCAATCGGACCTGGTTCCTATTTAAATAAGTATAATTATAATTTAGCTCACATATGTATATAATTATAATTTAGTTAACATATAGTTGACATTATATCCTCACTTAACTGTAATCGCATTTAATTTGATTCACCTTTAAATCATGCTCAGGAGCAGTAATCAATGAAGCGAAAATGGGAACGGGACTTAGGACTTCAGGGACGGATGATTTTCACGATGTTCCTTCTGGCAGCAGTTTACCTTTTTTTCCTGGCATTTCTTTCGTATTACGGGACGCCTCCAATTTTCATGCTTCTATTTGTCGGGTCTTTCATGGCTATCCAGTATTTTTATTCGGATAAACTTGTACTTATGTCGTCAGGAGCACGTGTCGTTTCTGAAAGCGAAGCCCCGCAACTGCATGGAATGATTACCAGGCTCTGTGCAATAGCTGACCTCCCAAAACCGCAGGTGGCAATTGTCAGGTCCCAGATTCCAAACGCCTTTGCAACAGGCAGAAACCGGAATAAAGCTGTAGTTGCAGTTACAACAGGGATTATGGACAAACTTTCTCCAGCCGAACTTGAAGCCGTGCTTGCCCATGAACTCAGTCATATAAAGAACAGGGATATGGCTGTGATGACAATTGCCAGCTTCATCTCAACCCTTGCTTTCTACTTTATGCGCTACAGTATTTATTTCGGAGGTATGGGGGGAGGAGACCGGCGGCGGGATGGAGGAGGAATTATACTCATCTGGCTGGTCTCAATTGCGGTCTGGATTGTCAGCTTCCTGCTGATACGTGCTCTTTCCCGTTACAGGGAGTATGCTGCAGACCGGGGCTCGGCTATTATTACCGGGCAGCCATCGGTTCTTGCATCTGCCCTTATGAAAATAAGCGGGATTATGGAAAGAATTCCGAGTCAAGACCTCAGGTCAGTAGAGGGGATGAATGCCTTTTTCACGGTGCCTGCAATCTCAGGCTCTTCTATAATGGATATTTTCTCAACCCATCCATCCGTGGAGAAAAGAATAGCAAGGCTCGAAAAAATGCAGCAGAAAATGATCTAAACATATATAAGTCGACGTAATATAGTTTAAATCCAAGAAGTTGCCAGAACATAAGTTAAATATGGAGAAATTAAATGGGTCTCCGAGATTTTATGGATTCAATCCTCGGAAGGAGCAGGCTTCCGAAAGCAAAAACTGACAAGCTCTTTGCAATTTCTACTGCAAGCGTTACTCTGGAAACCAGCCTGGGTTTGAAGCCGTCTGGGGCTGCAGGAATTTGCTTTAAGCCAATTGCTGCCTCAGCGTATGAATCCGCTCGCAAAGAGATTCAGGAACTTCTGGAGTACAGTTCAAAGGAAACAAAAACCGAGTTTAGGCTTGAAAAAGACGAATTTAACTTCCTGTGGGCTATTTTTAAAGATCAGGATTTTGAAGACCTTGTTGCAAACGTTCATCTTGTAAGTGAAACTCTCGAAAGTCACGGATTTGGAGAGCAGCTTCTTTGTGCCATTTACCGGTTTGACAGCGAACCCGAAGTTGGAAAAACCGGCGATGGAAAAACAGTTTACTGGATATATAATTTTAAGCAAGGAACTTATTACCCCTTTGTCCCTCTATCAGGCAAGCAGAGAGACAACCCCTTAGAGTTCAGGTTAAGGGCGGAAATGGAAAGGGAAATGCCTGTCGAGAAAAATGTAGAAAAGTGGTACCCTCTCTGGGGAATTCCTTTCTGAAAAATGCTTGTACCCGTTAATTGAAAAAGTTTAATCCTTAATTTTGCTCAAATCTAATCCTTCAGCTTTGAGTTTCTCAATAAGCTCTTTTGAATATTCAGGTACTGAACCTGGTTTTGATGCAACGTACGACCCGAGAATGGTAGCTATTGAAACAGCTTTCGAGACTCCGTATCCTGAGAGGCAGGTATAAAGGAAACCTGCGGAAAAGGCATCGCCGGCTCCGACAGTATCGGCAACTTCTACGGGAGTTGTTTCTGCCTCTTCATAGATGCCTTTATGGTAAACGGCGGCTCCTTCTGGTCCTTTTGTTATGCAGATTACGGATATTCGAGGATATTTTTCCGTAAGGAGCCTGCAGAAAGCCTCGTAAGAGCAGGAAAGCTTGCAGGCATGAGCAATTTCAGAAATCATGTTTGAAAGCTCATCAGCCTCTTCTTTATTCATTTTCAGTATTGTGGTATGTTCGAGAGAAGATAGTATCCATTCTTTTTTATAGAACCCAGTTCTCAGGTTTATGTCGTAAAAGAAATGCTTTGACCTTATTTCCGAAAGTAACCTTCCCAGAGCTTCACGGTTTTTTTCAGTCCGCTGGGCAAGGGTGCCAAAACAAAAAACATCCCATTCTTCCTCAGAAAGAGCTTTAAACTCCTTTTCGCCCAGCGTAATCGCATCCCAGGCGACACCTTCATTAATCGTAAAAATCGGAATTCCTTCAGCCTTCAGTTCGACAGTAACCGTGCCTGTTGGTCTCTTTTCATCAACCAGGATGTATGATGTGTCAATTCCCATTGCTTCAGCCCTGGTAAGCAAGATTTTGCCAAGTTCATCCTTTCCCACTGCTGTAATCACAGCCGGTTTTGCTCCTAATTTTGCAATGTGGGCTGCAAGGTTAAGTGGAGCTCCCCCAAGGTGGGCTGAACCTTTGATAATATCAAAAAGGGCTTCTCCGAATGTAAGGACTTTAATTGGCTTCCGGATCTCTTTTTCCACATTTTCACTCCATTCTACCAATCATATTGAGGTTATATGTTCTCGCTCTATATTCCGGTTTACTCATATACCGCTTCATCTGTGAGGGCAATCTCTTAAAAAGCTTTTAGCGATAAAGGAAAGATCGGCTTATCATTCTATCATTCATATGTAAGTGAGCAGTAACATATAATTAATATTTATTCTCAATAACTGTATCCGTTTGTAGATTAATTTTTACAATAAAGTCAAAAGACGAAATTATACCATCCTCTCATATTTCACTATTCCTTTTTAACCTCCGTATTTATTCAGTTTCTAAAGACGAGATCCTGCAAATATACTTTGCACAGGATAGGAATAGACTGGATAAGACCTGGATGAGTAAGAAAAATAGATAAGGGAATTATCTTGCTTCTTTGTCAGGCTGCATTACTCCGAATACGTTTTTTTCAGTATCGAGGCAGTAAGCATACCAGCCTACCCCTCTTATGGGTTTTTTTTCCATAGTTACTATGCCGCCGTTCTTCTGTATCCTTCTAAGGTATTCATCGATGTTCGGGACATCTATTGTGCAGATATATGTGCCTATCGGAGTGTCTGCACCCGGTTCCCCTCCCTGCCTTTTCATCAATCCACCATCAATTCCAGGCTCGTCCGGATTGCCGGTTGTTATATTCCAATACTCCAGCGAGCCTTCCGATCTCTCGATCTTCCAGCCGAACACCTGCTCATAGAATTTTTTAGCCCTTAAAACATCTCCAGCATAAATTTCAAAATGTACTACTCTTAACGTAATAATTACCCCCTTCTCACTTAGATGGTTTATATGGTGCTATCTCTTAGTTTAAAGTTTGTATTTTTCAGGCATATAATTCTTCAGGCAGGAGAATAGAAAAACAGAGCAATTTTCAGGAATTAAAAACCAGACTTGCTTTATGATTTGGCAGAGCTCCTGGCACGCTACCAAAAATTGCAGTTTACAGAGCTATCTGAAAATTTACTAAAAAATGAATCCTTATTTTTTGTTGAGGTTTTTACAAAACTGACTTTATAATTTTGAAACTGTAAAAAAACTATGGAATTGTAAAAAATCTAGAAGACTATTATAGTGTAAAAATAGTGTAAAGAGAGTTGCCGGAGCCTTCTTCAGGAAGAAGGATGCCAGCTTTTCCTGCGCCGAAATCAGATTACGGCTGCAAGGGTTTTGATCGCTTCGGGGATATGGAGGCGAATATTTAATCTGAGAGCCTTCCGGATCTCGCCCAGCATCTGAATTTCAGTGCTATCAAGTACGTTTGCCCTGTGTATAATTGTGAAATACCCGACTATAAAGACTGCGTATTCCCAGGCTGCTCCGGTAAGCAGATGAACACTTTTGATTGCGAGCATAGCTCCGACCATCAGGACAACAATACAGGTCAATTTCCTGTACATTGAGGTGAATGGGTGCATGTTCTGCTTTCTCCAGGCTCTCAAAGTCATTAAGACTTCAATTGAAGCATAAGATACTGCAGTTCCTGTAGCTGCACCTATCATACCATACTCAGGTATAAGCGTGAAGTTAATTACGGCATTGATACCTGCACTTGCTACCGAGCACTTCATAAGGAAGTCCGAATCTCCGGAGGCTAACAGGGTATGGTAGTTAAATCCGAAGTATGAGTTTGTTATGAACCCCATGGCAAGGATCCTCAGAGCAGTGGCGCCGCTTACATATTCCGCTCCATAGAGCCTCGTGATGAAGTATTCAGGATACACAAAGATCAGTGCAAAGAGAGGGAATGTGAGCAGGAAGCACCATTTTGTCATTACCTCATAGATTGAGCCAAGAGGCGCGATGTTATTCTGACCCCAGAGCTTGGATGTTACAGGGACATATACAAAGCCCATGGAGGTAATTACCAGGGACAGGAATCCTACAAGAGGATACACTGCGTTGTAAACCCCAACGACTTCAGACGGCTTGAAATAGCCGAGCATTATTGTGTCTATCCAGCTCATGAGGTTGAGTATGGTTGCGGTTATTAAAAGCGGGAGTGAGTACCTTATCAGCTGTTTTGTCGGCTCACTGAATTTAATTTTCCATTCCTGCTTAAATGGTGGCTTCTTTATGAAGTACAGCGACATTATACCGAAGGTAAATATCATTGAAAGCAGGTCCGCGAATACAACTCCTTTTAGGGAAGCTCCGACAAACACAGAGCATAGAGCAAACCCTAGCAGGGATACTGGCCTTATAATGTTATAGAAGTACATGTTAACATTTGTGCGGTCGAATCCTCTGTAGATTGCTACTGCCAGGTTCAGGAGTATTGTGAAAGGAACTGCAAAGATCAGGATCTTCACAACAGACAGGATATGACCATCTGAATCAAAGCTATCTCCAGCCAGACTCTGGAACAGAGAAGGTGAAACCAGAATTGCAATCAAACCTGCAATCAAACCCATTATCATGGCTGAAATTATCAATTCATGTACTTTATGTTCCTCGTGCCTGCCCCTGAAGAACGCAATATATCTCGGCACGCCTTCATTGAGTCCAAGAGTTGCGAATGCACCTGTAATCGATATTACGGTAAGTGCAAGGGAGTATGTGCCGAAGTCAGCTGGTGAGAGGTGAGCTGTGAGCACTTTTTTAGTAATAATGTCGAGAAGCATTCCTATGAAGGTTCCTGCAAGTATTACACCGGAACCCGTAACTATCCGGTTGACTGAGTCGTTAACTGACATGTTAACCCCGTTTTATTGTGATCAGTTCCCGACTTCAGGGGTTAACGGGCAGGAACAAGCTTCTGTTGCCTGACCACTGACTGCCTGTAAACGATTCTCAGTCAATTGCAGATTGAAGCCCAGGAGATATTTCTTTGCGGTTTGCAGGAAAGCTAGGTTTTGCTCTTCAATCTTGCAGGCATTACCAGATAGGGTGCTGTATGGGATGGAAAATCTTATTTTAGGATTTCGGGTTTCAAAATTTGCTGTCTCATGTTTCTTTAAACATCTGTGAGTTCTTAATTTGTCTAAGGTTCTGTCTTTTTGCTCAACTTCTTGTCTGGCTACTTCTTTATGAACTTTCAAGATAAGGTCTATGTAGGGTTTCTTGATAAGCTGCATGATTTCTTTCGACCTTTAGGGTTGGATCGGAGATAGTATTCGATTGGATCCCGGGGTCGTTAATTTCCAGGTTGGATCGCAGGTTGAGTCCTGGTTGGGTCCCAAACTGGCTCGGATGCAAATTTTGGGTTAATCCTCGGTTGGGTGCCGAAACTTCGAGCTGGAATCCTGGGTTAAATCCGGGAAGACCCCTGTTGGATCGCAGGTTGGGTTTTGGGTTGGGTTTTTAGGTCCTAGAAATCCGTTCTTACTCAAGCACAAACGTGGCATCGCCTAATCAAAACCATGACGCTATAACCCTTTTACGAGAAGGCTTGACCGAAACCTTTGCACTGGTCGATCACGCCACCATGCCGGTTTTTGATCAAACTTTTTTTCAAAAAGTTTGCGCTCAAGCTTTTTTTTGAAAAGGATTGTGGTAGGGCCTCTGAGTAATTGTAGGATGAATCCTGAGTAAGATTCAGGGTTGGGTAATAGAAGGCAGGTCTGGGTATTACCTGCCTGTGTAATTGTGATTTGCTCTCGAATTTTACAGACTTCTGTCTGCTTTTCGAAGCAGGGAATCTGTTTTGAGGTTGTGTTTGTAGGTCGGCTTACGGGACGCGTTGAGCCTTCTTAGTTTTTAGCTCCTCAGGCGCTCGTAATCAATTTAGCCTTTTCAGTTCTGGCAAGAGAATTGAGGAAGAGGAACTTATTAAATTACTTTTAGGTTCCCCCCAAGTTTTCCATGATGTACCTGCTCGACTTAGTATATAAGCTTTTCGGGATCCTCCTGAGCTTATCATTATGGGATAAGACAACTGCCTGGAAGAAAACTCATCTAAGAAGTTCCCTGTCAAAGCTCTGGCTGGATACCAGAACTTTCCTGGCTTTTGCTGTCGTTAACCTCTAACAGTTTAAGCCGATAAAAAGCCCCAGATTAAGGAAATAAACCATTAGAGAGCATGGATATAAGCTGAAAAATCCGACTTGCCTTTTTAGGATAATTGTAATTTCTTTCAGCCAGTCAGGAGAAGTTCTGATTTTGATGGGCTTTTGCTGAGATTATTACGTTCTGGAGCGAAGAAAGATATGATTTCAGGGATCAGGGGAATCTAAGCGAAACTTTACCCGTCAGGCTCATGCATAAAAGAGAGGTGAAGATTTTAAATCTTCACTTTTGTTTTTTAATATTCTATTGCTGCTTATAATTCAATTTCACGGCTTCATTTTTCTGTACAGAAACAGGACAAGTAGGGAGCTAAGCCCGTAAATGGTTTCAAACCCTGGGGCGGTTGCCTTTTTCTCAAGCGCTATCTCAACATTTGCATTGTTTATTGTGCCAGAATTTTCTACGTTAAAACCCCTGGCATCTGACCCGGAAGGCTGTGAATCAGCCGAACCGCCAACTATTCCTCCCTCGCTCTTACCGGTTATTGCAAAGAATGGAAATTCTAGGGGCTGTGCTGTGAAATAGAGGAAGTTGTTATCTTCTCCAGTCAGATTTACGGGCAGCTCTTTCCATTCCCCAGCACTATACGTGTTGAGCTTGATTGAATTCCAATTAATGTTCTTATCCTCAAGCCAGGATTTTTCGACCTTAAAGCATACTACAGGATTCTCAATATTAGCTGGGGTCGCATATTCTCCGTCCCCAATCCAGATATTGAAATACCTGTAGACCTCATCTGAAAGCGGCTCTGAAACAAGTGAGGAATTTGCTTTTAACATCTCAACTACAGCAGTCGTCTTACCCACAGTCTTTTTTGAATTGAATGTCAAATAAGCAACGCAGGTTTCGTTCCTCTCAAAGTCAAACTTCACCTCTTTGTCGTCTGTGATAAAGGTCTCTGAGATCTCCTCACTCTCTACGTTTCTTGCAGGTTCGGGTGATACATCTGTCGTGCTTTCATCGCTGTTGTCTTCGTTGATACTTGTGGAGTTGTTTCTGCTGGTATTATCAATCTGAAAACCTGTTACCGAAAGTATGGGCTTCTCAGGTTCGGGTACTGAGACAAGTGGCAATTCATCAGAACAGATGCTGTCTGCGAACCTGTATGCAAAATCTGCAATTCCGTCTTCGTTAGCATCGACTGCAGTTTCTGAAAACCCTGTACCATCAGGTTCTGCCCAGAAATTACCTCCAAGGCAAGGACCACCGACAATATTTACGCCTTCAGTCTTCATAATATTGTAGGCGTTTCCGGCTCCATTTTTGATATTTGCATTGACAGTGTTGTTGAAGTAGTTATTAAAAACCAGGTTGTTGTCGCTCCTGGGGCAAACAAATAGGCCGCTAACGCCATTTGAGGAAATTACATTACTTGAAAGTGTATTGCCTTTTGAGAGCAAAAGATAAACCCCATAACCATTATTGAGGATTTTGTTGTACTCAAGGACGCAGTTATTACACTCAGAAAGATAAATTCCTGCATAACTATCCATAGCCCCTGTAATACCAAGCCCGCTAATCTCCACGTTATTAGCCTGCAAGGTAATTACATGATCACTTGAGCTCGCCGCTACAATTATTGTATCATCAGGATTCCCGGATTCCGAGCTTATTACAAGGTTATCCTTGTTTACATTTACATTCTCGGTATACGTTCCGGGTTTTAGGAGAATCACATCACCTGAGACTGAATTATCCACTGCGGTTTGTATTGAATCTCCAGGCTGGACGTAAATCTCAGCTGCAGTTCCAATACCCGAGCATAATGTTAAGAGGAAAAAAGCTGCCAGTAAAATGATTAATCTGCTCAATTTAATACCCCGGTACATCCAAAGTAAGGGATTTACTTCGATTAGTTATCCGGAAATTCATATAAAGTAATATAAGTATATTGGTTCAAATTATCTTAAACTGCTAATATAAATTTATATAGTATGTAATAAGTATACTGGTTCAAATCCTATTAAATTGCTAATATGAATTTACGCAGCAACTGATAGACTGAGCACATCTAAATCAAACTTTAAAACCTCTGTTTAAATCATTTCTCATAGTATTCTAAGAACCCATAAGACTGACTAAGTTATAAAAAATTCTACCTAAATTATAAAAATAGATTATAATGAGCTGTTCAATAATAGATTTCCTGTATTTGAAAGAAAAGTAAAGGGATTAACTGCTATTCGTCTTAAGACGGCTTATAAGACAAAAATTAAGGGAAAAAATATACTGGCTCTGGATTCTGATGTTTTTATTTCATTCCTCCAGTTAACATTAAGCATCTTAAACCAGCTTCAAAGTATCCTGAACCAGCGTTACTTGTTAAAGCCTGCCGTCATAAGAAAAAGGAGATTATTGCAAGTATAATAAAGATTATAACGAGCCACTTTGCAATCTCCATTGAGAAGCCGGCAATCCCCCGCGCACCCAGTATATACGCAATCAATGCTAATATTAGAAAGACTACAGCAAGTCCTATCAAATCCGGTATGTTTAACCCCCCCGTTGATTATTTAATTAATAGATTAATTATTAGATTGAAGGTATTTATAATTTGACTGTCCAATTAAGTCGCTTTTTCATAAACTTACATCCTTTTAATGAAATTATCCCTTTTAAAATTATAAAAATGTCCTGATTCTCTCCTGTTTATTGTAGTTAAAACGCAAAGAAGGATAGGAAGAACGAAAAAGACTGAAAAATAGTTTGAGGCAAGAAAGTCTTATACAGTAATTTTTCTGACCTCTATATAATACCTTTTCTCATTTTCCTTCCCAAGGGAAAACGATTTTTTCGGAAGGATTCCTTTCTTTTTTATAAGAGTAAAAAACTCGCTTTTCTTTAACGGAGGAAGGAAGAAACCAGTATTTCCCTGTTCCCTACCAAGCTTTTCAACGACCTCCGGATCATGCTCATACTCAACTGAATAATTGTCAATAATCTCATCAAGGGTTTCGACCTCAAGGTCGTGTACTGGATTGTCAAAAATAAGCACACCACTGCTATCCTTTGTAATAAACCCGATTGAATGTCCTTTAGCTGAAAGATCGAGATCTGAAGGGCTGTCCTGAATTCTTTCAATCCTTGCATCGAATTTCCTGAGCAGTTCTTCCGGGTTAATCCCGCTTACAACCCTGTGAATTGGCTCAAAGGAAAGACCTGGATCGTGAATATTTACAAGCTCGACCATTGCATACCTTGCAGGATGATCTTCCTCTACAGTCCCTTTAATTTTTTCCCAGAAACTCTTTGCAGCAGCAAGGCTGTGGTTTCCATCTCCAACAAGAAGGGTCCCCAGGGTAAGAATTTTATCCGAGATATCTTTAATTATCTTTTCATTACTGATTTTGTAGCCCTTGATATGACCACCGTTTTCCATTAGGTCAAAATCATAAACTAGATTCTCTTCGCAAACAAGGTCATCCAGATCCCTGGGTATAACCGTAAAATCAGGATCGTTATATAATACCATGATATGCGATAGTTCCAGTTCGGCATTTTCCCTTATCCTGATTCTTGCAGGAAGCCTTTCTTTAATGGTGCCTTCAGTTGGTCGGATAATTGAATCCAATCCATTGAACTGATATTCTTCCAGGTCGATCGCAGCCACAAGCCCGATTCTATTCCTGCCTGAGACTGAACGGCACACAAGGATAAAGCATGGACCGTGATCAACAAGAATTTTTTTATAATCACTTAGGGTTTTATGGATCTTATTCACTCTATTCTCATCTAAAGGAAGATATATCTCAGGATAAATGAGATTTAAAGTAGAAGGGGAGTCTCCAACAAATTCTTCAACTCTTTTCCAGTATTCCAGATCCTGAGTGTGCTGATCACAGGCAATTACTGCCCACTTTTCCCAATTGTCCTTTGGAAGAAGAATACGGGGAACGTGTAAAACCATGGTAAATTAAAAAAAAGAGAGAGAATATAAAGGTTTCCAAACTTGTTTTCTGAGTGTATGAGTTAAGCTGAAGTTAAGCTTATTTTACTACTTCATATCCGGCATTTTCCCACGCAGTCATGCTGCCAAGTACATTATATACGTTATTATAACCATGCTTTTTCAAAATTGAAGCTGCTATGCTGGAACGCCGGGAACTATCACAATATATTATTGTCGGGAGCTCCTTTGGAATTTTATCCAGATTTTTCTCAAGCTCACCAACATATATATGTTGAGCTCCTTCAATATGTCCTTCATTCCATTCTTTTTCCTTTCTCACATCCAGAAGTGTCATCTCTTCGTGCTTTTCCAGTTTATGCTTCAGATCGTGGACCGATATAAATTCTAATTTGTCTATTGGCAAAGCTCTCGTATACCAGGATGCAACCCCCCCGTTTAAGAAACCTGTAGTATTGTCATAGCCCAGGCGAACCAGATATCTTACCGCAGTTTCAAGCTGTTCTTTTTCTTCCAGAATGAGAAGTATGGGCTTATCATAGGGGAGCACCCAGCCAGCATGGGAAGGTATTCCTCCCAGCCAGATGCTGTAACTGCCTTTTATATGTGCCCCTCCAAACGAATGAGGCATGCGAGTATCTACCACCACAGCCCCTTTTTCCATTTCAGCCCTGAACTCTTCGGGTGAAAGCTGCCTCGGAAGATTCAGGCCATTAAGTAGAGGAGGACCCTGCTGATTATACTGCTCCATTTTCCTGAAGTAAGGAGGAAATTCAAGCTTCTCTTCCAGTTTGAATTTGATAAATTCTTCCTTCTCGGTCTTTTGCAGAAGAGGATTCTGGAGGCGTTCAAGTCCGAGAGTACTGTAGTCCCTTTTGGCTATAGCGCCTCCACAAATCGAGCCTGCGCCGTGCGCAGGACACAGTATTACTTCGTCTCCCAGGGGAAGGATCTTATTAAAAATGCTGTCATAAAGGTTTGCTGCCAGCCTTGGAGCCTCCTCGGGTCCATACAGGTCGGTTCTTCCTGCATCGCCTATGAACAGGGTGTCTCCTGTAAAGACCATTACCGGCTCATTTCCTGTTTCAAGATCTGTCAAAGTATAGGACATACTCTCATCCGTATGTCCAGGCGTATGTAAAGCAGTCAGTCTCAAAGAGCCAAAGTCAAATTCCTGACCCTCACTCAAATAGTTTCCATATTTGAAATCGACCCCCTTGCCGTGATAAATCTCTGCACCTGTAAGCTTCTTCAGTTCCAGGGAACCGATTACATAATCCTCATTTCTGTGGGTCTCAAAAATATATTTTATATTCATACCTTCTCTTCTGGCAAGATCGATATAGACCTGACAGTCTCTGCGAGGGTCGATAACTATAGCTTCATCTTTTGAACCAATGAAATAAGAAAGATGAGCCAGACCTTCGGATTTAACTCGTTCGAATATCAAAGTAATCCCTCCCCTTCAGCTATATTTTATGCATTATGTGATAACTTCCTGCATATTGCAGACTTCTTTCTATTTAATGTATAACCGCATACTTCATATTTTTTATTAAAAAATATATCATTATAACTATTCAGAAAATAGGGTTACAAGTAAGATAATGGAGATTGTAGTAGCAGAAATGTAGAGTTATGACTGTAAAAAGTAAAATTGTGACATTAAGGAAAGAGGATTATAACAATAAAAGAGAAGTGTAGACTGGAAGGCTTACTTTCTTGGCTATTGCACAGTCCATTATAACCCCTATATTGCCCAGAATATAATACTTCTCTGGGCTGCAAAATGTATAATTATTTTTTGACCTTTAAGGGCTGTAAAATATAAATGTCAGGGATAGGTATACATAGCTGGCAGATAATATACTTCCCTGATTATTTTTATATTCTTATTTTGTAGGCAACGTTCTAAAATTCTTCTCCGGATCTTGAGATGTTTTGCTCACTTCCAATTAAACAGACCTATTACCTCAATGGTGCCTGAATGATGCCTGTACCCACATCATCCTCTTCGCTGCCTGGAGCTAAAGAGTCAAAAGTGCCGCTAGCAATAAGTTGCGCCATCAGGCTCACGTTATTTATCTTCCCGGTCAATTCCAACTGACGCTGTGCCCACAGGGCAGCAATACCCGCAGCGTGAGGTGTCGCCATGCTGGTTCCACTCTTGCTGACAAGACCATCCGTGCCTGCGTTGGCAGAGATGACGTTAACACCTGGGGCGGCAATGTTCACCTGATTATTTGAAAATCTGGCAACAGTATAGCCCCTATTGGATTCACCCAGTGCGCCAACGGCAACGACGCCTGTGGCGGCAGCAGGAGGTGAGACCGAAATTTCGTATTTAGGTCGCTCACTTTCGTTACCGCTGGCAGCAACGATGATTGCAGATTGCCCAAATTCCCCCTGTGCTGCCACAACGCGCGATAACTCGGTGAACAGGTTGACGTTTGCACGATACTCTTCCAGCGCCAGGGATGTTGCTGGTCTAACATCCATCCTGTGTTTACGAACTAGCCAATCTACATAGCCCGGAAAATCAATTCCTAGGGACATGGAAATGACATTTGCGCCTTCATTGACTGCCCACATGATTGCCCTGGCGAGCGTGTCTGTGGAACCCCCTTCTTCGCCCAGCACCTTCCCAATTAGGGCACATTTAATATTTCTGGCGATACCGATGCGGATATCATTGACGTCCTGGCCAAAAATAGTTCCTGCACAATGCGTGCCATGACCGTGAATATCATTATCGGCTTCCTCAGTGAAGTTTTTCTGAACCAGCTTCATACCTTTAAATGCTGGGTGATTTGGATCGATTCCGGTATCCAGCACAGCTACAGTGATACCAGTTCCATCATATGGTGATTCCGATGCGCGTACTGCGTCGATTCCCCAGCATTTTGTAGCTGTTGCAGCACTGGAGCTGTCAACCGGCTCAATCAGTTTCAGTGGCATCGGTTTGGCAATGGCAAGTGTTCTGGGATCTCTGCGTAGATCATTGACCTCCCGCTTTGTAAGCTCGGCTTCCTCTAACTTGACGATTGGTTGGGCTGCTTCCAAAGGGAGCAGTTCTGTTCGGTGTGCTCTTCCCATATCTCCCCGTGCAGGTGGCAATATCTCACTGCTGTGCAGGATAATATATTTTGTTGAATCCATACCTTTACCCTCCATTCATTTCTCGATAAAATTGTATAAACATCAGAATAATATGCAAAAATAGTATAAAAGAGATAAAGGATATATATTAAGGAATATAAGTACTGTATATTAGGACATATCTAGGACTTACGGGGCTGCCTGCTCTTATAATTCCTGTAAAAATAAGGACAGATATAGAAACTATCTGGATTTCATTTTGATATATATACTCAAATATAGGAAAATACAGACATTCTATTTTTTGTTTTTATCTACAAATATTCAAAAATATGCAGGTCTAATTTTGTTTAATCCCGGAAAAAAGCCGAAAGCTTCATCTGCTCTATTTCCCGAACCTTATCGATCCCCCTAAAAGTCTCAATTTGCCCTTTCTGACTTTGCTGCTTCTGTCTTTTATTCGTTTTATCTTCTTCCTTAAACTCCATAAAGTTATCAAAAAAAGCAGTTTCACTTCCAAAATTTAGTGAATCCCTGTAATACTCAATTGTTTTCTCCTTCCAGTTCTCCGAGAGCAGCAGAAACTCCATTCCCCTTTTCTCTTTATTCCATTCCCAGACTCCAGCCTGGTAAAAAATAGCTCCTAAATGGCTTGAGAGCTGCGCATAAGACACCTCAGGATGAAGTTTGTAAAGGAATTTCCCAATGCCGTCCTTCTCTGTTCCTGTGTACAGTTTTGCAGCGTTATTCGCAAGAGCCTTCCATTCCCTGTCCTGCATGAACTCGCAGAGCCTGTCAAGATGGCGGCAGCTAATCTTATCGATTCTTGGAAAATGACTGTTTCTGAACTTCCTTTTTATGAAAAGGTTTCCTCGATTATCTATGCGCCAGGAGAAGCCCTTCGGTTTTGTACCAAGAGTTCTGGACCTAGACCAGAAGGCTGCCATTGAGGGTAAATCGGATTTTAAATATAAAAAATTGTATGTTATGCCTGTAATTTCTTTATTGTATTTTCATATGTTTGTTGTATCTCTTAATCATTTGTTATCCATTATCCCGCGGTTCCAGCAAATCTGATGGCTCAATCAAAAAAACTCTTTCATATATCCTCAATAATCAAAAACTCTTTTCCTAAATTTTGAAATTTAAGGTGCACAGGCATTTACATAAGTCCTTACAATAATCCATAGAGCAAGCCAGCAAATTGCTGAAATCAAATCGTTTCTAAACTGCGTTTCCATGAACTTATATAATCCTGGGATCATATTTAATTTTTTTCATCTGTTTAAAATTGCATGGACTGCACTTTATTCTGCAGAAAATTTTTATTTTTTCGGTCTTTTTGTCCAGATTCCTGTGTCCTGTTAATACTTTACAAATATTAATTAAAACTATTAATTACCTTACTCATTTCGATTTTTGAAGTTAAGGTACACAGGCATTTTAGTCAACTATTTTTCATTTCGACTCTTTAACCAGTTTCTCTAAAAGTTCATCCAGGCGTTCATATGATTCGTTGACGCCCTTTTCCATGTCAGACTGGAGTTCACCGTCACGGTCCTCAACCGACTGGAAAACAACCTGAGACGTCAGCCTGGTTCTGTTACCTGGCAGCGCTTCAAATCTCGCAGTTTCGAGCACTACATGCCCTTTTTCCTGAAGCCCTTCAAATTCAAATGTGCTTATAATTCTCTCGGGAGCTGTAACTTCATGATACACTCCGTGGAATGCATATTCATTACCCTCTTGATCTTTATGGATATACCGCCACTTGCCTCCGTTTTTAGGTTCAAAAACCTCGAGCTTCATTGTAAAGCCTCGGGGCCCAAGCCACTGTACGTAGAGTTCTGGATCAGTGAATGCTTTGAACACAAGCTCGCGCGGCGCGTCAAACTCACGTGTAATAACAATTTCCTGTTTGCCAGGTTCGGCTAAAATTTTGGTTTCCTTATTATTTGTCATATATCGACCTGCCTCTTTCACGCCATTTTCGATAAAACCTTTTCTCAAAAGGTTTTGTATAAGCTTTCAAGAATTAACTGACAGTTTATTTGAGACGGCTGAGAGCATGCTATCACGCTCTTACTTTTACCCAGACTACATGTATCAAGCCCTGGAGTATTCGAGCCGCCGTCAGAGCGCGAAGAACTGCCCTCTTTTTGTATACTCTTCCATCCCTCAAGAGCCTGCTAAGCCTATGATTACGACCGGCTGCATCAAGATACCAGGTTAAAGTCTAACTAAGGTTTTGAAGCCACCATACGCCATGCGCCTATAATCAAATGGTGGTTCTACGCCTGATTCCATCATTTCCTTAATCCTTGGGTCGCTCATGAGTGCCTCGTTCACCCGGTCTCTATGTTCCTTAGATTCAAAAACGACCCATGAAAAAATTACAGTCTCATCTTCAGAGGCATTGGCTGCCTTCTTGAAAGAAACCATATCCTCAACATCCAGGTCATCGCCAACACATTCGTAATACTCGAGAGCCCCAAGCTCTCTCCAAATCTCGCCGCTTTTTTGAGCCATCTCTCTGTATTCGTTTACTTTGTCTTTAGCGATAGGAAGTAAAAACCCATCTACATACCTTTCCATACCTTCCATGCTCCCCCTTTTCCTTTCTATTTTCCCTCTATAATTATAGCCTGACGATGAATGTCGTATGCATTCTCGCCGTTATAGTATGAAGACGATACAGCGGCTTGCTGGATTCACTCTTCATCTTCAATGACTATAAATTTTTATTGCTATAATTTTATTTAAATCTTCAAGTAACTATTCAGCGTACTTAAAATCAGTATATCTACATGGATTTGAATTGCTAAAAATGTGTAAAAGTTTAGAATTAACCAGTGAGTTCTCAATTTAGTTAGAGAGCCATTACAGTTAAAAAGTTTGACTGATTATAACTGCAGTTAAAAAAGGAATTTAATTAACCATAAGCCCTTCAATGTGCTCTCTTTCAAACCTTGCTTGGAAAAGTTAATTAGTTATTCGACCTGCTCCAGTAAAGCGGAAACAAGATTTTGCTGGCTTATGAAATCTTTTTTAAACCTGAAAAATATCTCGGCATTGTCATCCGATGGTAAGCGTTCGCTCATCTCGATCCATCTCCTGATTATTTCGGATTTCTCATCAAAAGCAGCCAGTTTTTCAGGTGAAAATTTCTCAATCAGGTTTCTGGCAGAGGAAGCCCAGTTTATGTATCTCTTAAATAATTCTTCCTGTTCAAGAAACTGGTCATTTGTCAACTTGAACCATCGATAATGAAGAGGAACTGGTTCTCCTTCATAGGAGTTAGTGTCAATGTCGTAATCCCACATTTTTGGCAGGTCTGATACACTGAAGGGTCCGATATCCAAAAAAGGGTCATACTGAATGGGCACTGAATAGAAAAGCTTACGCAAACCCTCAAGAAGGGAATCGGATTCAGAAATAAGGTCTTCAATTTGCTTTTTAATCTCTTCAGACAATCTCTGCATCTCCAAAAACCAGTCCTTTCTTTTACAGCTATCGCTAACAATATTTGTCTTGAATATTAAATAAGCTTTGAGGGATTTACTTGTATTGGAATGAAGCATATAAGGGAAAACCGCCATGGGATATCGACTATCCCCAACCTGCCTTTCAGGCTCTTATTCAAAGTGGAGAGCTTAAGCCTGGCAGGGTTCTTGATGTCGGATGCGGCAGGGGTGAAAACTCCATAATGCTTGCAAAAAATGGCTTTGATGTAACGGGTATAGACATCGCTGAAAGTGCAATTGCTGATGCAAACGCAAAGGCTATAGAGCGCCATGTTAAGGTGAACTTTATCGTAGGGGATGTGCTGCGGATGGATCGGCTTTTCGCGGAAGGAGAATTCGACACAGTTATTGATTCTGGTCTGTTTCATGTGATGACGGATGAGGAGAGGCCGATTTTTGCGCGACAGATACACAGGGTGCTCAGGACAGGCGGCAAATATTTCATGCTCTGTTTTTCAGATAAGGAGCCGCCTGGATACGGTCCCAGGAGAGTTTCAAAAGCTGAAATCGAGCAAACTTTCACACCATTTTTTAATATAATTTATATAAAAGATGCAACTTTTGATTCGCTTTTTGGTCCGGGCAGCAGGAAAGCTTACCTTTTATCGGCTGTCAGGAAGTGATTAAAAATTGGTTAACTGAAGAATTGACTGCCCGCTTTTAAACCTTCAATCCGTCATCGGTTATCGTAATATCGCAGGTTCCGACGAAAATAGTATCATGCATATCTATCCCATTTACGGTTTTCTTAGGCACATCATTTATTTCCACGGTACGGTCACTTATATAGATTTTCTTACCTCTGACATAAAATGTACCGGTAACTTCTACATACTGATCTTCTGTAATTTTAGCATTGAAAATAACAGTACCATCGTCCTTCTTTTTCAACACAAGCCCGTTTCCTTTCTCGATCTCTCCTTCCGCATCAAAATTTTCGTTAATCTGGATAAACTTATTTTTATCAATCTTAGCTATGATTTCGGAATTCGCATCCCGGATCTCAGTTGTCAGAAGCAGACTGCCGTCACAGTTCTCCAGAGTAAATAAGGGTACACTTTCTTCAGAATCCATATCAGGCTTGTATACCAGGTTATACACAGGATCTGCGTACACGTTTGATCCCAGAATTAACATATAATCATCGTGAACCATAAGGTATTCCCCAGTGTTTTTGAACAATATATGAATCTAATCATATAAAATAGTCTTTCATAATTATAAAATCGATTTTTAACATTTATTTAAAAATTATTTTAATTATCCAATAAATTATATAATATTATAATATTTTCCGTAATTAATAGGATTTTCATGGCAATAAAAAAATGTTTTTTGGTTTTATTTTTATTCGCAAACTCCTATTATGAAGGAACTAAGATATCCAAAAAGAAACATTTTTCTAAATTGCCGGGTTGATCTTTCGTGTAAAGCCTTTATTGTTAATTATTCAAAACCTGCCTTCAGAATTAAAGAGAAAAACTAAAAATTCAGTTATCAGCTATTGAATAGTCTTTCTACGTTTATATTTTCTTATATATTCTAATCCAATCAGACTCTGCCTGTTCCATCACAGTTAATACAGCTATTGACTCCAACTCCAAAGCAGAATAAACATTCTTCCCATTCCATTTCGCCTTCAATTTCCTTCCACACCCCACCTGCACCATCGCAGTTCAAGCACCTTTCTCTGCCGCTCCCACCACAGTTACGGCATATTTCCTCCATATTATACCCCCAGACATTAGTCATCATTAATGTTTAATCATCATTAATGTTTAATAAACTGCATCTGTGCCTGATAAACCGGGCGTATTAAACAAGCATAACCTAATTTCTCAAAAAACATGGAAAAACTGTAACTATTTTTATAATAGATACTCTATATTAAAACCGTTTTGAAACAATGTTTCTAATAACAAGTCTAGAGGCAGCGCATAGCGATAAGTGTATAGATTTAAGGCTGCAGAAATTCATTTTCATCCAGGGGTTCGGCTGCTTCCATACAGTAGCCAAAAAGTTCTTTTCCCCAGCATGGGGCTTTTTCTCCAGAACACAGGATTATCTGATCCCTCAATTTTCTGTCCATTTCATAAAGTTTGAGTGCAAGGAATCTGTCCGTTACAATCAGCGACGGAACTATTGCAGGCTTTCGTGATATGAAAAGTTTTGAGTTTCTGGCTCTGCAGAGTTTCTCGGCTTCTTTCCGATAATTGAAGAACAGGCGCTCTGCAACATTCACTGTCATGCAGAGTGTAATCTCAACTCCCTTTTCCGCTAACTCGGAGTAAATTATAGGAGCTTGAGGGTGAAAATAGGATGTAAAGGTCAGGACTTCCTTTGAACTCATTAAGTTATCTAGAAGTGTTCCTGGGGTTTCAGCCATATGCAAAGTATCAGGCTCCAGCAATTTGCAGTGCCCAAGCTCTTCAATTCTTTCCAGCAGAGACCATGGAATCGAGCTTAAATCATGACTCATCCAGTACTCATTGTTATCTCCAAAGAGCTCAACCGTCTTGAGAAGAGGCAGCATATTCTCTACTATTGCTTCCCCAATCTCGGATAATCTGAAAATTTTATTTTTCTCAATTATGAGACCGGATTCTTTCAGCTTTTTAATATGAGGCTGAATACATCCGGAATCTACTCCAAGCAGTTCTTTTACAGTATCGACATCTCTTGGTTCCTCTTTCAGGAGCAGTAGAAGGTCTTTTCTTCTGCCCGAAAAAAGAATCAAGTTAAGCAGGCACTGTCTCATTTATACTCACTTATTATTTCTCATCCCTGCCTCTATACTGATATTTTAAAAACTTTTTTATCTGAGCAGTCATTTTTAATAAATATTTATTCATATCGTTTGGTTCTATTTTTTATATTGTTTATTGTATTTTATATTGTATTCAGGGTTTAATCTGTCTGTTATATTAATCTGAAGGCAGATGGTGCAAAGGAAAAAGAAGGCAAAATTTTAGAACCTGTATTAATATTCTTTCAACAGGTTTATTCGTTGAGATTTTGAGATTTCTGAGGATCTGAGCCGTTGTTACGCAGTTCAGGAATTGAGAAGAGTGGTACGGTGGTTCAGTACATTATGTAACAGATCTCAACTATTGTGCTAGGAGGAAGACATTATGCTGACCAATGAAACTTTAACACTATTAGGAACCGGAGAAGCATACGCAGTTTTAAGAATGAGCAAATCAAAGACGAGGAATTACAGCTTGTTCTGAATGCCGGGATCTATGCACCAAGTGCGAATGACCAAGCTGGCATTTTACGGTAACACAGAACAGGAAACTGCTCGCCTGGATGATCTGTGAAGCAAAGGAGATAGCGAAACAATATGAGCCCCTCAAGGAGCTAGCAAATAACGAAGGCTTTAATATTTTTTATGGGGCTCCAACCGTAATCCTTGTTTCTGGTAAAGAAGGAGCTATAGCAATTGAATCTGACTGTGCCGCTGCAACGCAGAACATGTTACTTGCTGCAGAATCCATAGGTCTAGGTTCATGCTGGATTGGCTTTGTGCTTGTGGCTTTTAATAACTCGAAGGCTAAAGAATATTTAAAAAAATTAGGTATTCCGGAGGGTTATAAACCATATGCCTCTGTTGCCCTGGGCTATAAAAATACCGAGTCGCCTAAAGCATCCCCAAGAAAACCTAATGTCATAAATTATATTAAATAAAATTGAAATTAGTTCTTAAATCCACTCTTAATTAATTCCACCCTTAATTATGTTTTCTATTTGCCCAAAACCCTGACCCGGTTAATCTTCTGGTTGAATGACTCAACAATATATAGATTGGTAGTTCAATGAATAACTCAGTTGATAATTCAATAAAAAATCCATCCAGCGGCTTAACAAGCAATTCCATAGGAATGGAGTTTGTCCTGATTCCTGCCGGAGAATTTGATATGGGTTCTCCAATGCACGAAAAACGTAGAAAACTTTGGGAAAGTCCTGTGCATAGAGTAACAATTAAAAAACCTTTCTACCTGAGCAAATATCCGGTGACGCAGGAGCAGTGGCAGGTGGTAATGGGAGACAATCCTTCGTATTTCAGGGGTGAAAAGCATCCAGTTGAAAACGTTTCCTGGAATGAGGTTCAGGTTTTCTTCAGTAAACTCAATGCTCTTGAAAATGCCCGGGAAAATAACCGGATTTTTCGCCTCCCAACCGAAGCCGAATGGGAATATGCATCCAGGGCTGGAACTGAAACCGCTTATTTTTTTGGAAACGATGAATCAAAACTTAGGGAGTACGCCTGGTTTCTGGAAAACTCAGGGTTTGAAACCCATCCAGTGGGCTTGAAAAAGCCAAATCCCTGGGGACTTTACGACATCTATGGGAATGTATGGGAATGGGTGCAGGACGAGTATCACATCAGCTATAAAGGCGCCCCTGCAGACGGAAGAGCCTGGGAAAATCTTTTCCCGAGCATATCCATACCAGTACGGGTAAGAAGAGGCGGAGGCTGGAACGGAAATGCAGGATGCTGCCGGTCAGCTGAAAGGCTTTTTGCGGCTCAGGATAAAAGGCTAAACAGTCTTGGGTTCAGAGCGGTCTGGGTAATCTGAACCGCAAGCCTTTTCAAAAAAGGCTTGAGCGAAAACCTTTTGAAAAATTTGATCAAAAACCGGCGTGGAGGCGTGGTCAAGCGGCGCAACGCTTGATGATAAACCGGCGCATGGTTTCAGGACAGCGGTTGTGTTGCACCCTGACCCCTGTCTGTTTTTCTTTGCAGGTTCAGGCAGGGGTTATGAAATTTCAGGTGCTTATGTGATTTAGGAGGCGACTAATTTCCTGAAATTTCAGGTGCTTATGATGATTTAGGAGGCGACTAACTTCCGTGCCTGTTTGGTAGAGACACTAAACTATACTACTAACTAATATTTAATAATTTTGTTAGTTTTTTTGTTATTTAATATTACATAATTTGGATATTATCTTACATAATCTAGAAAATAATCGTTAAAGAGGCTTATATAAGATCTGGGCTGTATGCTCTTTAAGGTGAGTACAAAAAAATCGACATTTCTATTAAGTACAGGTAGTAAAACGAGACTTTTTTACGGGAGTAACTTCCAGAAAATCGGTTTTATGGTAAGTGTATAAGTGTTACCATACAAATGTGTACAATAAATTCAAGCTACCTGTCACTTACAAATTTAATGCGAGGGGTGGGATTCGAACCCACGAAATCCTTCGATACCAGATCTTAAGTCTGGCGCCTTTGGCCTGGCTGGGCAACCCTCGCGCTTTGAGAAAAAGATCAGGGGTTTTTACCATAAAAATCCGTTATGCGGTCATGCTCTAAATAAAGTTAAATTATTTAAAGTTTATTCTTTAACCCATGGAAATCACATTTCTTGGCACTGGAGTTGCGATTCCTCAATTGAATCGGGTACAGTCAGGAGTGCTTTTGAGGCTTGAGGACAAGCCGCTGCTAATCGACTGCGGAAGCGGCGTATTGAGCAGGTTCCCTGAGGCTGGGGTTTCCCATACCGAGGTAGATACAGTATTGCTTTCGCACCTTCATCTTGACCACGTGGCTGACCTGCACCCTCTTATCAAGGCAAACTGGCTCCGCGGAAGTACCAGTATGAAGGTTTACGGACCTGAAGGAACCGAAGAATGGTTTTTGAAAGTGCTTGACGCTTATGAGTATCTTCAGGAAGAAGTGGATGTGGATGTTATCGAGCTCTTCCCGGGAGAAGCGTTCACTCCTGATGGTTTCGACTGTGAGATCAGCTGCACGGCAGCCTCGCACAGCGTTCCGACTCTGGCTTACCGCGTGATAGGAGAGGATGGAGAGTTTGTCTATTCCGGAGACACCGAGCCCTCAAGAAAGATAATAGAGTTCTCAGCCGATGTCGATCTCCTAATTCACGAATGTTCTTTTCCCCAGGGCATGAAAGTCACAAACCACACCACTCCTAGCACACTTGCTGACCTTCTGGAAGAATCCGATGTAGAAATCGGAACTATTTGCCTCACACATTTCTACCCCGACATGCAGGAACATGAGAAGGAAACTATAAACCGCCTGAAAAGATACTTTGAAGGAGATGTGATTCTTGCTGAAGACCTTATGAAACTTGAATTATGATGCACAATCCAGACTGCATCCTTCAGGTAGTGAAGCCTTATCGTTAAATAGCAGAAAAACAGAATCATTCTCATACAGGATAAGCCTCAGACCTACCTTCTGTATGCGTTTAATCTATGTATTTAATCTGTACTTAATCTGTATACTTAATCTGTGCTTAATCTGTATACTTAATCTGTATATGTTATCTGTGTACCTTAACTTGCATATATTTATTACTTCTGAAATACAGTGCCTGTAATTATATTCTTGAAAGATCTAGAAAGCACAAATTCTATACCTTTATCACTGGTGATTAACATGGCAAGAATACTCTCAGAAACAGATATCAGTATTCTGAAAACCGTTGCTCCGGAATGTGAGGGGTATCTCTGTTCGGGCTCGGGAATGGCTTATCGTTCCATACTCCCTCCCCTGGCAAATCACTATGCGAAAGATGCCCAGGACTTCCTGAGGAGAATAAAGCTGCTATCCAGATATGACTTGGAATACCTTGTCAGGCTCATTCTATCAGGAGAAGAAAGCCTTGGCTGTGTTCCATTCGAATATATCGAGCTTTTCATCCAGAATGTCTCTGAAAGGCTGGGTGAGGAAATAGCGGAAAAGGTCAGAAACGCCTACAATACTTCAGAATGTCCTGATTAAATAATTAAAGGATAATTTAAAAATTTAAAAAGGCAGTAAAGAAAAGATTAAAGAACAATAAAAAAGCAGTAAAGGAAATATAAAGAGAAGAGCCCGTACACGATTTTCTATGCAGATTTTGAATTCATGAAACTTTTTGAATTCATGAAATCTGCTCACGTCCTCCCATATTTATCTTCTAGCCTTTCAATGTCATCCTCACCAAGGTAGTCTCCGCGTGAGACCTCAATGAAAACAAGGTTTTGACCACCGATGTTTGTAACTCGATGAATCTCATTCACCGGAATATCGACCGAATCTCCGGGAAGAACCCTTATTTTACTCTCGTTTTTAGTTACAAGCCCCTCTCCGCTGACTATGTACCAGTGCTCGTTCCTATGGGCATGACGCTGGAGTGAAATTTCCCCCTGAGGAAAAACAGTAAGGCTTTTGACTTTATATCCGGGCTTCTCCATAAGCACCTCATAAAAGCCCCATGGTCTCTTCTCTTCACGTTTGCGCTTCTCCAGGATGGTTTCATATACTTTTATGTACTCATCCACCATCCTGTCAACAGAAAAGTGCTTTTCCGCATGTTCCCTGCAAGCTTTGCGGGATATTGAATCAATATTTTGCACAGCTTCTGCAGCTTCGTCAATGTTGCTGACCAGAAAACCGGTTTCTCCATTTCGGATGAGCTCAGGCATTGAGCCCCTGTTCATTGCAATTACCGGCGTCCCGCTTGCCATAGCCTCAACAACGCCAATTCCGAAAGCTTCATCATAATTTATCATGTGCAGTAAAGCATATGCATTCGACAGGAGTTCCTTTTTATATTCAGGGTCAACATGCCCTTCATAAATGATCTGATTATTATCTGTATAGGGCTGAACCTCGTTTTCAAAATAAGCCTGATCAGCAATGAAACCGGCTATTCTGAGTTTTCTACCGGTCTTTTTTGCAACTTCTATTGCTTCCCTTACGCCCTTGTCTCTATGCAGGCGTGATAAAAAGAGAAGATAATCCTGCGGTTTCTCGTTGAAATGGAAGCTCTCTATATCGATCCCATGCCGAACCGTTGCTATATAGTCCAGATCGCGACACCTGTAAGCATCACTTATTGACACATAGAAAGTTCTGTTATTGTACTTTTTATAGACAGGCAGAATTTTCCTTGAAGAAATGCCGTGGATGGTTGTTACGACAGGTGTATCAACAAGTGCGCTGTAGGTCAAAGGAAGATAATCAAAATGGTTATGGATTATATCGAATTCTTTTGCTCTTTCGAAGACTTCTGATATGTGCAGGCATTCATACACTTTCACGAGCATATCCTTATCTTCTTCATAAGGTCTCGGAGCTACAGCATGAAGTTTCGCTTTGGTGTGAGAATCTGCTGTTGCAAATAATGTAACATCAATTCCCCGTTTTACCAGGCCTTCAGTTAATAAAGACACTATATACTCCCAGGGGCCATACTTTTTTGGTGGTGTGCTCCAGGCAATCGGAGATAACATCGCAACTTTTATACTATCACCCCCCAAATCCACTGATATCCCAGACTTAATTTTTATTTTTTAATTTCAACTTTTTATTTTTATTTACTTTTTTATTTTATCTTTATTTACTTTTTAAGTCTTCAGATTTATTTCAATTTCAAGTATCCTCTTTTCGGATCGGTAGAGACCTCTATATCCTCTTCAAACCACCTGCAATACTCGTCAGGACACTGTTTCTCAGGACACTGATGTATATATCTCAAGACATCGTTGATATTTGCAGTAGCCAGGGATACGGATGTATCCGCACTTCCGTAATAAATGCGGAGTTCATCTTCTACAAGAACCCATCCACAGGGAAAAACAACGTCGTTGACATCCCCGCTGCGTTCATACATTTCACGCGGTCCGAAAACCCAGCCTTCCGACCTGTGGAGTACTTTTCTGGGATCCTCAAGATCAAGAAGAGCTAGCCCAAGCCTATAACTTGCTTTAGCCGTTGTCTGGCGTACTCCATGATACATAATTAGCCACCCATCAGGTGTACGCAGTGGCTGCGGGGATAATCCTATCTTATTGGCGTCCCACCATCCTCCTTCTCGAGCATATAGAAGAACCTCGTGTTCTCCCCAGTATTTCATATCTGGAGAAAAGGAGATCCAGATATTTGCCTTTGCACCGCTTATTAAAGATACGGGCCTGTGAAGCATTGCCCATTTGCCATTAAATCTTACAGGGAAAAGAGCAGCATCTTTATTTTCGGGAGGCAAAGTAGCTCCTACCCGTTCAAAATTACGGAAATCTTCGGTAAGGGCAAGAGCTGTTAATGGACCAGAATCAGAAAAAGCTGTATATGCTACAGCCCATTTTCCCATCTCGTCTATATAAGTTATACGCGGGTCTTCAATACCGTATATTTCTTCAGGATAGTTTACAGGGTCCGGAGAAAAAGTTGGCTCTGGGTCAATTTCCCAGCCATCAATCCCGTTCTCACTTCTTGCAATTGTAAAGTGAGAAAATCCCCTGTGGTCCTCAACACGCACCAGTAACAGGGTTATACCATCAACTATCGCAGCTGCAGGGTTAAATACCGAGTGCGCCCTGTAAGGCCAATCGTCAACAGTCAATATAGGATTCTTGCTGCATCTTACAAATAGCTCCCCATGGTCTTTCCAGATCATATTCCTTCTCACTCCGCCTGATTTGCTGACAAAAGGCTCTTTCTTTTCTCCAGAGCCCCATCATCCAGTTCACCGCTTGTGCTGGATTGCAATAATGTTGTACTGAAAGCTTTCTTCATGTGTTTGTTTAAAGAAGTTAAAGCCATAAGGAAGCAAATTACGGACTCCGCACCCTGGTTACAGTTCATACCATCGCGGTTGAGCCCGTCACAGACCGCACCTGTGGAATAATCATACATGACAGCTTGCAAACGATTTCTTCCGAGGAAATATTCAAAAGCGTATTTTGCAAGCTCAAGATATTTCCTATCACGCACAATTTCGTAAGCCGAAATATAAGCCTGAGTTAGATAACCTGCTTCGATGGGTTGTTGGTCAAAGATCGGTTTTTCCCCATTATAGGAATACCAGCCATCGTTTCCAACCACATCAAAAAAGTCACCTTTCCACTGGATCTCAGTGAGAAAATCGAGGGTAGCGAGCCCAACCTTCCTGTAAGTCCTGTCTTTTGTGTAATCATAAGCCAGTAAAAGGGCTTCACTTAATTTTGCATTGCTATAAGTTACTATAGGTTCAAACCAGTCCCAATCTTCTTTATGGTTAGCCTCGTACAACTCGACGAGAGAATCAGCGTGGCTGATAAAAATGGATTCAAAGTCGTCTTTACTTGCAAGGGAGTCTATGGGCTTCACGGCATCCCTGCGCGAATTAAATACAGGTTCGAATTCATCGACATCCACATCTGTTCTGAGAATTTCATATAAACCGCACATAGTATACGCTTTTGCTCTGGGATAGCTAAGTTTCTTCATCTCAGGCATGGCTTTGCTTATAAGGGTATGAGCAAGGGTGCGCATATTTCTCGAGAGGTAAGGACAGCTTACCACATGCCCAAGCCCGTAAATGGCACGCCCGAGAGTATCTTCGCTGCCCTTTTCATCCAGAAATTCCCTTTTATAACTCATGAAATTATGGAAATGACCTGTCTCTGTCTGGGCATGTTCAAGGAAGCTCATGTATGTGGTAATCAACTTCCATAGTTCCTCGGCTTTCTTTTGACTGTCTATCAATTTTGTCAGTGCAACAAGAGCCCGGCCTACGTCATCAGTACTGTACCCGTGATGGCGAGCCGGTACACCAAGATTGGAATGCTGTATAATGCCCACGTCATCGGTCAACAGCTTAAGGTAATCAAGTTTTACTTCAGGCAGCTCGTTTGGAAGGAAACTAAATCTGTTTGAGGTGCTGGAATAGGCACTGTAGCTCTTTAAGGCTTTGGTGAAAACTGTATTATATTGTTTACCTACGTTTTTCCATGTCATCTTCCTGCCAAAGTCATATGCTTTTTTGCGCATATTATCACACTCTTCTGGACTTTCTATTAAGTGCAAAAGAGAATCTCTAAAACCATTCGTATCTCCAAAATCAACAAGCAAACCTCGATTATCGGCAAGCATTTCCTGGGCATACCAGTAAGGAGTGGAAATTATTGCTTTTCCCATGCCAATTGCGTAGGTAAGAGCTCCGCTTACTATTTGTTCTTTGGAGAGGTAAGGAGATACGTAAATATCACTGGCAAGGATATACTTACAGAGTTCTTCTTTTTCGACAAATTTGTCATGGAACACTACATTCTTCTCAAGCCCGAGTTCTGAGACCTTGTTCTTGAGGTATTCCCTGTATGCTTCTCCAAAGTTCTTTTTAATCATTGGATGCGTGGCACCCAGTATTAGATAAACAAGGTCAGGATACTGGCTTACGACTTCGGGAAGAGCATCAAGCATACTCTCGATGCCTTTATTCGGGCTTAGAAGCCCAAAAGTAAGGACAAGCGGAGATCCTTTCAGGTTCAACATTTTTTTATATTTATCGCAGGTATCGAACGGATAGTCAGGCACTCCATGGAAGATCAATTCGATCTTGTCAGCAGGAGCCTTGTAAACATCTTTTAACATATCCACTGCAGTCTGGCTCATTACAATTAGTTTTTCGGAATACCTTATGAGCTTCTCAGTGGACACCCGATATTCAGGTTCAGGTTCCCGAATTACAGTATGCATCGTGCTTATTACAGGTTTGTTGATTCCTGATAGCAGAGCAAAAATGTAGTCTCCTGCGTTTCCCCAGAAAAGCCCAAATTCGTGCTGGAGACATACAATATCAATATCGGACTGATTTATGTAATCTGCAGCCCGGTAATAATCCTCGATTCTGTCCCTCTGGATTTGAAAAACGACTTCATCAGGATAATTGTGGGTTTCAGAGGGATCGTTCAAAGCGATTACCTCACAATGAATATCATTGTATCCCCAGGATACTGAATTTAAAAGATCGGCTGTGAATGTGGCAATCCCACATTCTTTTGGAACATAGGTTCCTATAAATAACACTTTCAGTTGCTTATTCAACTAATACCCCCAAAATCAAAGTAACTAAACTTAAAATCTAAACTTAAAATCGAAGTAACTAAACCTAGCTAATTCTTCATTTTATTCCCAGTGTATATTTACTGCATATGCCTCAATTACATACTATTATTCCCCATAATACTATATTAGCGACATACTTATAGAATCATATATTAATAAATTTTATCAGGGCTTTAAACTAAAGCTATATATATTTACCCAAAAAAATGGGTATCATGAAAAGTATATAGCTAAAAATTTGTAAAATATGGTTTACTGTTCAGCTCCTGCTGATCCCTGACAATCAGCTGATTACCAAATAGCTATAAGTTTATGTTGCTCACCCAATCATTCACTTTGCTAAGCTTCAACAAAGTGTGTAATAAAATGCTATATTAGATCTAATAGTTGTATTCTATGCTATTTAATATTATTTATAAATATATTTGTATGAGTTATCGATAAAAACTAAAAAAAATTTAAGAAAAGTTAGTGCCAAAAAGCTATTACAGGGTTTCAATCGTTGCCAGGTTGTTTCAGAATCATGCACCAGCATCAACCTTTAATTGTACCCTTTATCTATCCAGATCGGGATATATTTGGTATTAGTAATATATCAAAAGCTATGGTACAGGCTCAATTTTCAATAAAGAGACTTTTCAATAAAGAGACTTAAGATTCTTAAGCTGTAAGCTTTGATAGATGAGTTGCTAAGACCTTTCAGTCACCTAAACTATGTGCATAACAGGCTTAAAAATATTTTTGTAATAAGTAAAATACTTATTCACTAGTAAAAATATACTAAGAAGATTAAAACGTTTTTAAAGCTCTGGAATTATATGATTTATAAGATGTGTTTCATAGCGTAATATAAGGAACAAAGAGTAAAAATAGCCCGAAAAATAATTTGTGGATAGGGTAAGTGTTTGAAAGCTGTAAAAAACTTATTCTGGCAGATAAAAGGAATTCTACGATTTATACCATGTGGATTGTTATTTTCTGCTATATGTGCCGGTCGTATTATTGCAAAAATTCTTGATTTTTGTGCCTTTCCTGAGATTATGGACTGCTTATGGCAAATTGTCAAGCCTAATACCCGGAACCTAACAGCAATAGAAGAGCAGGAAGCGCGAAGCATTTTTGGAAACAAAATCGATTACCTGAGGGTGCGTATTGATGAAGCTTCATTCATTGCGTGGACGATAGCGAAGTTAAAAAGACGTTCGGGTATGGGGGTTTCAACCTTCCACACAATCAATTTCACCAGAAAGCTTAATACTGCTCCAGGCAACGCAGATATGAAATGGCTTATACATGAATTAACCCATGTCGCACAGATGGAACATACAGGTTCGCAATACCTTGTTGAAGCATTTCTTGCTCAGATAGGCGAGGGTTACACGTACAGGCTTGGTGCAAAAAAACATTTCCGTGAGTATAACCGCGAGCAGCAAGCCAGTATTGTGGCAGACTATTACATTGCACGCTTTTCAGGCAGATCAACTGCAATATATGATCCATATATCGCAGAATTGAGAGCTGGAGATTTATAAGCTATAAAGAGGATGCCAATTCTTGAGGAAAACTCCTCTCCTGAAGAAAAGACCTCAGAACTCTTAAAGAAAAGCAATTAGTGTATTATTTATACTGATTGAATTCTCTCAAACTAATACGTAATTATATATGCAATCGTCAACGAGAATAATTTAAACAAAATAAATGATTAATTATTATAAAGTTAAGACTTTATAATAATTACTTGAATATACGAATATTAGATTTGGGTTAAACTAAATAAATCTGGGCTATATTCGGGTTTGAGCCATACTCGGGAAGGCAGAAGTGACTTTTGTCTACTTATCTGTACTTTATAGTACGCTCTCGTACTGTCCTGAGTTGATATCTGGGCTCAAGAATAAACTGTTTACACTTAGGAGGCGTATTTTGGAAGAGAATTTGGGGATACTGGATAGGGGAGGAATTGCAGATAGCCCAGCAAAAGATCAATCGCCTAAACCAGTTACACGGAAGAATTCCTGGCTAAATGTTTTAACATCCGCAACAATTTTCTACGTTCTCTTACTGGTGGCGTTGTTGCTGACAGGCAACCCCAACCTGTTCCCCAGTTTGGTGATAGTCGGCAGTTTTACAGTTCCGGTTGCCTACGTTGCGTTTTTATACGAACGCAGGCAATTTAGCCGCCTTAAGATGCCAACCGTCTCCCTGGCTTTCCTGTACGGTGGGCTTGTGGCTATTATCGCCACTTCTTTTTTAGGTCCACTATTTATTATCCGGTATAATCCAGGAGAGACTCTGGCAGTAGGGCTCGTTGAGGAATTTGCTAAAATCCTGGGGGTAGTGATGATTTCACGCCACAGGCGACATGACCAGGAAATGGACGGGCTGATCCTAGGCGCGGCAGTAGGGATGGGGTTTGCTGCCCTTGAAAGTACAGGTTATGCCTTTACGAGCTTCCTGATGAGTTCGGGAAGCATTTCGGCAACAGTGGAAGTGACATTATTCCGTGGTCTGCTTTCCCCACTGGGACACGGAACATGGACAGCAATTTTAGCCAGTGTACTCTTCCGTGAGAGCAAAGACTGTTGCTTCCGGATAAACCTGCACGTGATTGGCGCATACCTGTTTGTCTCCGTTCTGCACGCAATGTGGAATGGGTTGTCCCTGGTTCTTACTCCAGTTATTGGTCTTGAGCTAGGTGCGATCACCACCTGGGTTGTGGTAGGCTTTATTGGATTGTATGTGCTAGGGGCGCGCTGGCGAGAAGCGGTCAGGTTACAAATAGCTGCTTTACCAACAGAAACCGAGGCCAGATAAGTCTGAAAGAGGGGATTTAATTCCCCGGACAGACCTTTATTTGGCAAGCATTATGTTACTGGTCCATGTTGTGCAGAAACGATGGCAGGTAATGAGACCTTAGAGAAAAACGCTTGATATAAAGGTAAAGTACAAAAATAGGAGGAAGATTTTCTATTTTTGGACAGAAAAAAGTTTATTTAGATAATGTATAGCCCGGCACGGATTCGAACCGAGGTTGCAGGATCCAGAGTCCCGCATGATTGACCACTACACTACCGGGCTTCGATGATTTTTCGCTGCGGGGTGTATTTCTTTTGCCCTCAAGCGTATTTTCTAAAGGAAGATTTCGTATATATATCTTTCGGCTGGGGGAACTAACCTTTTAAATTTAATAATAAGAGGAGTTTCGATGAGGGAACTAACCTTTTAAATTTAATAATAAGAGGGGAATTCCTTCTTACAGGTTTTCTTCGGGCTGATTTAGAACTGCAGTCCACCACCAGCGAGCCATATCCACAAGATCTTTTGAAAATTGACCTGAGAGCCTGTACTCTTTATTCTTTATGGAGATAAGCCCGGCTCCAAGCAGTTTATTGCGCATCGCATAAAATGAGGCACGCCCTATCTGGAGTTCTTCCAGAAGGTACTTCCATTCGTCAGTCCGGACGGCTTTTCCTGCAGCCTGACGTTCTTCAATTATTGTTAGAAACTTTTGACCTCTGATAGCCGTAGCATCCTCTTGAAAAATACGCCGCATAAGGGTATAATATGGGTCTCTTGAGTTACTTATGCGGGTGTTAGCATCCGATCTTACCACAATAGTCGTTGCTGTTCGGGGTGCGTTTTTAACGATTGACATTGTCCATCAAGCAGTTGGGGGGTAAAATAGTAAACTTCTCAAGCTGTAGATTCGGCTGCTGGCGCCTTGGATGAGGTTACAATCTTCATGAGCAGATCTATATACTCCTCTCTCAGAAGGTAAACCATTGGGGTTTTATAGGATTCTTTATGCGCCCTTAGAATTCCAAGCTTCGAATGGATATACCCTACCATGGATGCGACCGTATTCCTTGTTACATTATATTTACTCACAAGCATTTCATGCAGTTCGTCAATAGTCGCTTTTTTTACCTTGAGGAAGATGCACAGAATCGCTCTTCGATATCCATTGGAATCAACTTCAAGAAATTTCTCTAACCTGGATTTAATTTTAGCTCGGATGGATACCATTGATTGCCACCTCTACTGATGTAGTAAACTATGTAAGTTATAGCTCTATATATAGATTTGTAAATTTATTCGTCCTGATGGAGATGGATATAAAAAATTGATATCCAATTAACAATTTTACTTTACTTAAAATCCAGTTTTTGTATACTATATATTCTTTCTCTAATATATCGTTTTTTATGTATCTTCTGAGTAGGATTTAATCCCAAATCTCTTTAAAGGCTATTCATTTTTAAGTGCTGCACTTTTATATTTTTATTTTTAAATTTATTATAAAAGTTTTACATCTATAAAGGAGAAACTTCCAGTTTCCGGGAAGGAAATTTAAAAAACTGATGTAATATATTTATCTAAATACATTATTTTCTTGTGAAAATAGATTAAGTCTGCATTTAACCTATTAAACCTGTCCGTTTTTTGTACTTATTATAATATAAAAACCACTAGTTCTCTGATTTTCTGGAATTTAAAAAGTTAAAATATTGACTTGAACATGAAAACTCTTTAATAAATTTATTCTGTCGGGGTTTCTTCTCATTCTTAAATTTTTCAGTTAGGTGTTCGTGTAAAAGCCAGGAGCTTTCTATAAAAAGGGGATTAGTATTAATAGGTTTATAACCTTTATAAAGAAAGAAAGTAAAAATAAGAAAAACACTGATAGCTTCAACCCTCTTAATCTCATCCAGGAGCGCATAAAAATGGAGTACAGTTACGACCTTAAAGGAAACTATCTATGCATTGGGGAAAACCGAATACCTGCTTACAGCCTGGAAGAAAATGAGATCGGTAATTGCACCAATTGCGATTCTATACTTATGAGCCTCAGCTACCATGCAGCAGATGAGAAAACCATAATTGTAACAAAGTGCACTTCCTGCGGGACTTTTTATGCAAATATCTATGATTCCGCATGGAACTGGATAGATGAGGTCCAGGTATCCCTGCTACCAATCCCTATTCCTATAAGTAGCCAGATTGTTGATGACTGGAAAGGGCTTGAGGCAATTCCTATGAAAAAGCTTGAAGCCGTCTTTTCCAGAGGAGAAATCGAAGCCCTTTTTGCCAGGGCAAAGGAAGAAACTCCTGTCCGTCAATACCTGTACAGAGCCCGCAAAAAATATAGACTCTTCGAAGAAATCTTTGATGTAAAACTCGCATTATAATTTGTTACAACTTTTTCTATATTCTATAATTTTTGCAATCTCTTTGATAGTTCAATTCAAGGTTTATTTTTGTGTATTATTATAATATTACATACGGATGAGATATTCTTCTCCAAAATAAATAATATTTATTTAATATACTCAAATACTTATAATTGAAAAATATTAATAAAGATTAATAATTTAAGTTTTATTAAATAAGAAATTATTTAAAAAATAAACATGTTATTTAACATATTTCACATTCCTAGTAATAACATGAATTAACCTTTTATGAATTAACTCTTTAGCTTTTAACTCCTTACATGATTAAATTTCTTAAGCTTAAGAGCTATGTGTTTATGAGGGTTTTAAAGTTAGTTTGTATACACTATTCAGGCCAAAAAATATTATATAAATATATCCGCATAAAATTTGGAATTAAATATTTTTTAAGTTCATTATATATAATTTAAGTAAACATGACTGAGATGTTCAAGAAAAAAGTAGAAAAAAAATGGAAGAGAAAGCGAAAAAAATGGATCTTCCTCTAATTAAATTTTGATGAAAATGTTTTTTCCAGCAAGCTGTTGTCTATTAGATCCACTATTCCAAAAAATCTACTCAAGACTCTGATTCGAGTGAACAAAACTCCTGAACTGTAATAATTAATCCTGTATTCTATAACCATAATGCATATTCAGGATAACTTATCCTTTCACTTCTTTAGATCTTTCTTTTTAGGCCTTTTTTTCATTTATAAAAATCAGTTCACAACTAAAAAGCGCATTAAACATTATCATTCCTATATTCTATATGTATCGATTATATGATATCTGCAAAATGACATTTAGACCCCAATTTTGTGAAGTCGTTTATTCTATAGACTATATGAATATAGGGTTTTCTGCCGATTACTGTGTACTTTAATGCAAAAAGAAATGAAAGAAATGTAACCGAAAAAATAAGCATAGATATTCATATATATTATATGAATGAATTTAATTACTTTTTTCTGAGGTATGGACCCAGTAATCTTCATATATGATCCATTAAGAATATTAATTTCAATATTTAACTAATTATCTCATTATTTGTCTAAATTTTACCTATGTGTTTTTATCAAACTTTGAGTCGGGTAGTCTATACGATTCACTTAAAAAAGTATATTATAAATATAGGCACATTTTAATAGACTGTATAGAAAAATGAGATAAACATATGAAAAACTTAATTATTAGTTTTATAGATCTGAACTGAATCATCATATTTGTATATTTAATCTCATATAAAAACATAAAAATACTGTATTATGTAATATACATTACTTTTATTACAAATAAAGAGGATAGTGAGCATAATAATTAAATGTATTAGTTAGATAATATGCAACAAAGTAGAAATTTATAAAGTAGAACTTTTGAGAGATACACTTAAAAAACATATTAGAATACTATATAATAAACATATATCTTATATTGTATGTATTTTTGTAACGAAATTAATGCATACTAATCAGTAATAATATATATGTTTTATAACATAAGTTATAAAACATATTCTAAAAATTATAAGTTTAAAAATTTAACAAACAGATGGCAAATTAACTGCATTAAATTATCTATTTTATTGTATAATCAATAAATTCTTTTATAGATTTGTACCATATAAGATATATTTTAAGATATATTGACACAATAATAACTATTTTTTCATATGTTTAAAAGAATAAATGTATAGTAATTTTTCAACACACCAAATAAAGCATATATTAAATAATATATTTTAACTATCTGGATATTGTAACTGCAATAAGTTAGTTATGGATTTTTAATTAGTCGTTCTGAAATATATTTAATCTATTAGATATTTGTCGAGTAAATAAGTAGAATAAGAAATATTTATTCAAACTTAATTTATTCAGCTTAAAATAATCCCATCTATCATGCATCCCATGTAAAGATGTATAATAAATGCACTTAAAAAATGTAGCATTGATTGAAACCTCGTATAATTATAGTTACAGTTGGGTATAATTATCAACATGTATTTATAAAATATTTTTTCTGCTGTGTTGTATAGACTCTCTGGAACAAAAATTCCTTAAAACAAATATTTGATTTAAAAAGCGAGATTTTGTTATTTTTTCACCTAACTTTCTAAAAGCCTCATCGTATAAAAAATAATAAATTATATATTAATTAATTAAAAGTTAATCTTCTTTCAATTGAAATAATGTAAATATTAATTGAAATAAAAACTAAATAATAAAGTTTAAAAGCAAAGTTTAAAAATAAAATTTAAAAGTAAAAATTATTAATCAAGGCTTTTGAACCTATATTGCACATGCTTAATGGCTGTGAAGGCACAGAATCAATAAATTGAATTAGTTTATCAGACGCATTATAATATACCAGTAATGCACTTTGATTAGTGTTTTACTAATAATGGGGTAGCCCCTGTTTTAAAATTCAAGAAGAGCTCCATATGCTTGAGAAGATCGATCTTTCAAAAGCAATAACAAATGTTGAGTACAAAAAAAGCGAAAAATTGCTTAAACCCAAGCTTGGAGAACTGCAGCGGAAAGCCTGGGACTTAAAAATACCGGTTATTCTCGTTTTCGAAGGCTGGCATGCTCCTGGTATGGGAGAATACGTCAACCGTTTTATTCTTTCACTGGATCCCAGAGGGTATAGCTTCAATACCATAACCAAACCCTGCTGTGAAGAGCTTCTCAAACCCTTCATTATACGTTTCTGGTCCAGAATTCCTGCAAAAGGAAAAATTGCAATTTTTGATAGGAGCTGGTACAGCAGGGCAATTATAGAATGCCTGGGAAAAGAAAAAGCTGAACAGGAAATGGGAAAATACCTGGAAAAAATAAATTATTTTGAGCGGCAGCTTGCCGATGATAGATATCTTATCATAAAATTTTTCCTTCATATAAGTGAAAAAGAACATAATGAGCGTTTTAAAGAACTTAAAAAAGCTGATATTCTACTCATATTTGAGGAATATGAAAAAGAACTTAGCCGGGATCTTGACCTTATCCATAATTATAATGAGTATTTCCCTTTTGTAGAGAATATGCTGGAAAAGACCGATATGCCTTATGCTCCATGGACAGTCGTGGAAGCTAATGACAGGAACTTTGCAACTCTTAAGATTATGATGACTGTTATTCATGCGATGGAAGCTTCTATTGAGCAGGCAACCCGAACTTCAGCCGAAAAGACCCTTAAATACCCGGATCTGGGGACCGGCGGAGTCCCTCAGCTCAAGAATTCCATCCTTGAGACAATTGACCTTTCCAAAAAAATGGATATTGACGAGTATAAGGAATTAAAAAAGTTTTACCAGCAAAAGCTTGCAACTCTCCAGTACGAACTTTTCAGGAAAAAGCGTCCAGTGGTTGTGATTTTTGAGGGCTGGGATGCCGCAGGCAAAGGGGGAGATATCTATCGCCTTGTAGAAAATCTCAATCCCAGGCTTTACAGAGTAGTCCCAGTGGGCTCGCCCAATGACATTGAAAAAGCTCATCATTACCTCTGGCGTTTCTGTGAAGCTATCCCTAGAGCTGGACATATAACAATTTTCGATCGGAGCTGGTACGGTCGTGTCCTGGTAGAAAGGGTCGAAGGTCTCTGCAGTGAGGAGGAATGGAAAAGGGCTTACAGAGAGATTAACGAATTTGAAGAAATTCTGACACAGGCTGGAACGATTGTAATCAAGTTCTGGCTTCACATTGATAAAGAAACCCAGCTTGAGCGTTTCAACAGCCGGCTGGCTGATCCGAAAAAAACATGGAAAATCACAGCCGAAGACTGGCGAAACCGGAGCAGATGGGATGATTATAAAATTGCAGCCGACGAGATGCTCCAGAAAACAAGCACAACAAATTCTCGGTGGATTATTGTAGAATCAAATGATAAACGATATTCCAGAATCAAAGTCCTGAAAACCGTTGTTGAAATAATAGAAAAAGAGCTGAAAAGATAAACTGGGTTCTGGCGAGTTCTCAAAGTTTACTTTGGTCTTTCAGAGCTGGAAAGGAAATTCGAAGGAGTACTGAGCCTTCCTGAATCTTCCCGAAGCTTCTCAGGGTTTCTTTTGACATTCTTCTTCTCCAATCTGTACTGCATAAGAACAGGATCAATACCATTTTTCAGATCCTTTTCGTCAAATGGCTTTATAATATACCCGGATCCGGTATTCCAGATTTTTTCGAGAATTTTACGGTCGGAACAGGCTGTAAGGTAAACGACTGGAATGCCAGAGCGTTTTTTTATTTCCTTCGAAGCTTCTATGCCGTCAAGGTCACCTTTAAGCATAATATCCATAAGCACAAGGTCAGGTCTGGTGCTTTCAGCTTTACTAATGGCTTCCTCTCCTGAAGAAGCCACACCCGTAACCGTATATCCCAGATTCTTCAGCATTGCCCTTATTCCCATTGCAACAATGTGTTCATCCTCAACAATCAGAATTTTCCCTTCTACCATTACTCTTACACCTTATCTCAACTCCTCAGAGCCGGGTTTTAGCAGGCTTCCTGACCGTCTCAGGCTTAAATCGTGTTTCTTGTCAATCTTTATCTATACCTGCAGACGCCCCTATATAAATCAAGGTATATAACCTGCACCATATAGCATATGCCGAAAGGAAGGAAATCTATGCTGCCCCTGTCCCAGGCAAAATTGAAGGGATTTTTCAAGGGCTAAAGGATATTTTTATTCATTTAAAAATTTTAATCTCACTATCGGGAAAAATCGAATTCAATGAAAGACTCAAAGTATCCTGAAAACCCGGATTAAATCAATTGTTATAAGAATAAAATATATTTTCTTTGTGATTCGTGCTACTTAGTTGATTATATAAATATCTAAACGGTAACGCAGAATATAGGAAATTACAATCGGATAGATGTAATAAAATACATTATAACTCAATATAATCTCTTTTTAATCCGCCTAATATCTTTTCTTTAATGTTTAGCGAAGATATTCAAACCAATACTTTTGATATGGCATTTTTAGTGTTAAGCATACTTCTTTTATAATTTGAAATACTATCTATCAATATATAATATTATGTATGAGTTGCGGATACATGGAAATCAGCATAAATTACAATTACATCCCTAGTTCAGCTGATTAAAAATAAGTGAATAAATTATTTTGTACACATACTAGAATAGTATTCGCCGATATTCATTTCTCTCTCACACAAAGAAACCCCTAAACGAAGTCTGAAAAAGACCCCAAACGAAATCTGAAAAAAGATCAAAAGAGAAATTTATAAAAAGACACATGAATAAAGGCGCCAGAATAAAAGAAAAAGTTCTCGTGCCTTTAAAGAAAAAAAAGTAGATTTAGCGGCGAAGAATACCAGGATTTCTTAAAAATCTCGCAGGAATAAATATTCTATCGAATCTCTCCCTGGATTATTCTATTTTTCCTTCTGCTTAGATATTCCAAGCTTTTTCTTGCTGATTTATTCTGATTCTTCTTGCTGGTTTATTTTGATTTTCTTTTTAGCTGGGTTGTTCTGATTACTTTTCCTGATCCATCTCCAGTTTCTCTTTTTCTTTCCTGTACCTGTGCAGGGCTACTTCGAGGCTGCTGTGCAGGTCTTTCTCGTCAAAGGGTTTTATGATATATCCAAAAGGTTCGGTTTTCTTAGCCCGCTCAAGAATATTAGTATCGGAATAAGCAGTCAGGTAGACAACAGGAACATTAAACCTTTCCCTGATTTCCTTTGCAGCTTCCACGCCGTCCATGTCGCCTTTTAGCATGATATCCATAAGTACGACATCAGGGAAAGTGCTCTCTGCCTTGCTTATGGCATCCTTTCCAGACGAAGCCACACCTGTAACCGTATATCCCAGGCTCTTTAACATTCTCTTTATACCCATTGCGACGATATGCTCGTCCTCAACAACGAGAATTCTACCTTCTGCCATTTTTCTTCCTTCTGCCATTTTTCATTTATTTCAGGGCTTCATCTTCTGGAAAAACTAATTTTGAACTCGGTTCCCATGCTTCTGTCAAGCTCGATTTCCCCATCAATCTGATCCACGAGCGTTGTTACCAGTTGAAGTCCCAGGGAAGTCGTGTCCCTAAAATCAAGTTCTTCAGGAAAGCCCCTGCCATTATCTCTTACTATAAGAGTTAACCTGTCTTCTTTGCTATCTTTTGCACCTTTAAGATCATTAATCCCGTTAATCAGGCGACTGGATTCTCTGTCTCCTGAGTTCCCAGGGTCTTCTTCCTGCCAAGAGAGACATTCTTCTTTACTTTTGCGCAGCTCAATATAAATCTCTCCTTCTTTTTTCCCAGCAAAAGCATGTTTGAGGGAGTTTGAGACCAGTTCATTGACAATTATCCCAAGAGGAACCGCTGTATCCATGCCCAGAAAAACCTTATCAATATCCAGTTTCAAGCTTACTTTCCCGCTGTCAAGGGAATAGGACTGGAAAAGATAATCCGCAAGATTCTTAATATAATCTGCAAAGTCTACGCTCACCATATCTTCGGACTGGTAAAGTTTTTCGTGAACAAGTGCCATCGACTTGACCCTGTGCTGGCTGTCTCGGAAGGCTTCAATTACATCTTTATCCGTAAAGTTTCCGGATTCAAGGTACAGGAGCGTTGAAATAACCTGCAAATTATTCTTGATGCGGTGATGGATTTCTTTTTTACGGATCTCCTCCATCTTGAGAAGGGCATCCTCAGCTTTCTTATGATCGGTTATATCAAGGATAATACCCTGAAGATGGATCTCTCCGTCCTCGCTGCGCTGGACAAACGTCCTTTCGTCAACCCAGCGGACTTCCCCTGATTTTGTGAGAATCCGGTATTCCGAGGTGTAGTCCGTACAGCCGGTCTCAACACGCATTTTAACCTCGGCACTCATTTTTTCAATATCCTCGGGATGTACAATATCACCATAACGAAGCCTTTTCGAGGTGAAGTCCTCTACGTCATAACCCAGCCTGGTAATGTTTTCCGAGACGAATTCCGCGGGCCACATGGGTTCATACTTCCGCAGAAACACAATTACAGGACTTGTGTTTATTACTTTTTCCATTTCTTCCTTAAGCTGGTTAGAACGCTCAAGTTCTTTTGCATAATCCAGAAGGGCTTTTTCTGCCTCTATACGCTGGGTAGTAGCCAGATCAAGAGCCTGACGCGTCTTTTCGATTCCATCCGTAAGTAGCTTGAAATCGCCCTGCCCGTTTATGCGGATTTTCCGCTTAAAATCATTCTGCTGAAAAGCAGTAAAGACTGCATTTGAGTCGTCAATTATCTGGTTTAAGGTTTCGGAGAATTTATCAAGTGTATTTCCGAGTTCCCTGAACTCTCCCTGTACATCGACCTTTACCCTCTCTTTTAACTCTCCTCTTGCGAGTGCATTGGTCACCCGTATAGTCTCCCTGACAGGAACAATTACAGCCTTAAGGATCTCGTTAAGGCCTATAGGGATTTCCCTGAAATCAATTTCTACATCAGTATCCGCTCTGACATCAAGCCTTCCTTTAACAGCATCCTGGGCAATACTTTTGAAATCCCGAACGATTTTATCTATCGGTCTTGTGATGGAGAGGGCGATCATATATGCAAGGCCTGCCATAAACAGGATAGAAATTGCAGAGATGACAAGTAGCCTGTTCCGAAGATCAACAACACCTGCAAGCATTTCCTCTTTCGGGATTACAAGCACAAAAGCGAAATTCCCGGTTTTCACAGGTTCATAAAACATTACAACATTTTTACCTGTGGTAGGATCTTTGATCTCGATATATCCCCCTGTTCCGTTTTTTATTTCACCTGCGGCTCTGTTTATTTCTTCCGAATTAAAATCGTAGAGGTTCTTTTTCCCAATCCAATCCTTGCGTACAGGATGAGAGAGCAAAACGCCGGTATTACTTACCATGAAGGCATATCCCGTGTCAAAAGCTCGGACCTCGCTCACTTCCTCGTCTACATATTCCAGAGGTACATCTACTCCCCCTATCCCGATAAATTTCCCGTCCCTGAATATCGGGGAAACATGACTTACCATGAATATCCCTTCATAAAAGTACGGCTCGGTCAGGACATCTTCTTCTCTTGCTTTGGGCAGCTGATAATAATCATCCCGGTTATAATACAGCAGGGGTTCAACCGTAACATTTCCCTTTATCCTGTTATAGTAGGGGACGAACCTGCCTGTTGCGTCGTGTCCCAGGGCATTGACGTACTCCTCATCCCTGCCATCAAAGGCGTTCGGCTCATATCCCACGTAAACCCCTATGAGGTTCGGGTTTTTCTCAAGAATATTTTTAAGAACACTCACTACCTCAGTCCTGTTGGAAGCCTCATAATTTTCCATCGTAAGGGCAAGCGTCTTTGCAATTGCACTATTAGCTTTCATATCGGCATCAAACTGGTTTGCATAATTGCTTGCCATTTCGATTGATTTCTGATAAGCCAGCTTTTCTTCTTGGGAAGTGACAGTATTGATAATTACAGCTGTAGAGACCGCAAGTACAAGAAAAACCCCGACAACGATATAAATAACCAGCTTTGATTTCAGGGGGAAATTTTTAGATCTCATAATTAAGCTCCAGCTAGTTATAAAGGAGAAAGGGGAGACTAATTCCTGCTCTGACTGTACGGACTAGGCGGTTTTTAGATTTCGATCACTTCTCGGGACAGCTCTTTATAATGCATGAAAAGTTCCCTGCCCCATTTAAGGGCGCTGGCATCGAAGCTCATTACCTTCCTGTGGTCATATTTCCCCTGCCTGTCAAAAAGGCAGAGATACATAAACTTTTCAGTAACAGCAATCGTTGGAAGCTGGAGATTCTCCTCGCAGACCTTAAATACTGTGTTTTCGGAGTTGAGCAGGATTTCGAGTTCGTCCATGCAATCGTTTCTGAGTCTTTCGAATACGGGTTTAGTAAGCACGACCTCCATTTCAGCCCCGCTTTTTGCAAGCCTGGAATAAAGCGAAGGATAAAGAGGGTGGTAGTAAGAGATCAAGCTCATGATGCATCTGGATTTTATGAGATTCTCGGTAAACTCCCTTGGAAGGTCGAACAGATGGTTTAGATCGGGTTCGATTACCATGCATTCCCCCAGTTCTCCAAGCCGCATAAACTGTTCATGGGGTATGACGCTGGTATCCCGGCTTGCCCAGTACTCCTTGTTCTCCTCTATGACCTCAAGTGTGTTCAGGAGAGGAAGCATATTTCCCACGACAAGCTTCCCAATCTCCGAGAGCATATAGATATTCTCTTTCTGGAAGATCAAGCCCTGCTTTTTAAGAATTTTAATCTGGGGCATCATCGCCTTTGATGTCACATTGAGAGAGGTTTTTATTTGCTCAATGTCCCTTGGTCCTTCCATAAGCAAGAGAAGGAGATTTTTCCTTTTTTCAGAAAGCCAGATTGTATCGCATAAAGATGAACTCATTGCTCGATATTTATTAGAAGCACTTTTATTAAAAGATTATGTTAGATAAGAAAATATATTTAGAAAAAGCCTGAGTCATGCTTTTGAAAATAGTTCATGGTCTTATTTATTCTATTGAAATTTTCAATAGCATTGAAAAATCTCTTTACTTTAGAACCTGCATATAGCTCTCTCTTTTGCCTGAAACTTTTGCATGAGCTACGTGGATCGGGCTATATATTATCAAAACTATAAATAAATCACTTACCAGCAACAGAACAAACCCAGCATAAAATAAATCCAACATAAGAAAATTGCCTGAAGAAATGACGAACACCTCATAGAAGGCAAACAAAGCTTAAAAATGACACTAAAAACGACTAAAAAATGGCAAAAGAACTAAGCTGGTCACTAAAAACGGATTAAAATTGTAATAAAACGGAATTAAAATGGCAATAAAAACGGACTAAAACGGCAATAAAAACGGGTTAAAATGGAAATAAAAACGGGTTAAAGTGACCACTAAAACTGTTAAAAATGGCAATAAGAAAGTGAAAAATGACATAAAAACGAAAAAAATGGCGTACTAAAAACGAGTTAAAAAGTGAAACTTTAGAAACACCAAAAAACTACTGCATCAAAAAGCTGCAGATTACTCAGAGATTTATGTCACTGTATGCTGGAACATAGCTTTGACTGAAGAATCTCTGAGAAAAAACGAAAGAAGAAAGTTTCAGGCTTGATAAGCGGAAATTTTCTCTACTCCGAACCCCTACAAATGCATAAAAAGCATACCTGAAAGCTGTGGCACGTGGGAATGTCATAGCTTTCGGGTACCTCCAAAACCGGACACATTTAAGAAACAAAAAGATATAAAAAGATATTTCCGGTCTTCAGTGCTTTTTCTTCTTCCCTTTTTCTTTCCTCTTTTTCTGCCTTCACCCTTTATTTTTCTCCTTTTCTGGTTCGTTCTGTATTGTCAGCTTATTTTCCCAGGTTTTTTCAGGTGGATCTGACAACCTTTATGTATCGTTTGAATTTAAGATCTTGTAAATTTTTAAGCTATTGAAAAATCTAATGATACAGGTATTATCAGGGATCAGCTCCATGACCCGGAGTTGTTGAAGAAACTTAATAGATTGGGCTAAATATATTTAATTCATATAACACACCGTCAGGAAAATACTGAATCCTCAGTATGTACTGAAAGCAAGCAGGTTTTCACAGTAAAGTAAACTCAACCTGCGAGCGATTTGAGATTCAAAAACCATTCGAGTTTGAGAACTCATCAAAAAAGAAATGAAAAAACGTATTCAGTTTTGAAGTCTTTCAAGAAAACCCCACCAATAAAAACCCCCAATCAAAAAACCCCAATTTAAAACTGCTAAAATAAACAGCAGTTCCCAGGCAGGGTTATTGTCTCTGGCATGACCCTGCACTGGTATTTAGGTCTATGAGATTGTCACCGATACGCCGATTTTACGCCGCCGATTTAATACAACAATTTAATACAAAACTAATAACTTATTTTAGAATATATTTGCAAAAATATTTAATTCTTATGAATAAAGAAAACATGAGATTTCAGGGCGCAATAAATTTATCTCCTGCAACCACATGTTTCTAAATTCCTATCTGTATCCGGTAAACACATTATACCATGGACTCGCCCTGAGGGGACGTATCTATCTCTAAAGCTGTCTGGTTTTCATTCTGAGAATAGAACCATAGAGGTAGATAGAGAGTAAGCACGACAAAACCCACGATTGTGGAAGCCCAGCCTACCTCAAGGCTGTTCAGGTATACTAGTCCAATAAGACATAGAGGCAGGTTAAACAGCCCAAAGAATAGGGCTACATATCGCCAGCCTCCAGGGGCTTTGAAGGGTCTTTCGAGTTTCGAGAATCTAGGGTCAATTTTTGCCTTTACATACGCAAGCAGGCTGATCCCATTTGCGCAGACATAACCTATGGCTGACGCTGCCAGTATGGCAGCAGGGGTTCCCAGAAAGATAAAACCCATATTCAGGAGGGCAATGACAATCATTGCATTAACCGGAGTCCCGTGCGTGTTCATTTTGCCAAAGAAGCTTGGCAGGTTTCCTTCTTCAGCCATAGAATACATAGCCCTTGAAGCTCCAAGAAAGGCGGTCTGGATAATGAGAATCATTGCCGCAATTAGCATAAGGATTGCCAGAGCCCCACCTATGGGACCCAGGGTAATCTGAGCTAAAGGCAGCATGGGAGAGAACGGTTCGGCAAGGATCCCCTCAATTCCCAGGGTTCCAGTACAGGCTGCCTGAACCAGAATAAAGGTCACAAGACAGATCGAGCCGCAAATAAAGAGGGCTTTTGGAACATCTGACTTAGGCTGCTTATATTCAGGCCCGTAAATTGCTGCGGTTTCCCAGGCGCAGGCGCTCCACTGTGCCATTGCCATGAGTCCTAGCAGAATCAGGATATGCTGTATATCCCAGCTCCAGTCTGTGGGAAGCCAGGCGCCGGTAATGTTGCTGATCTCAATATGCCCGGTTACGAAGGGAGCTAGGGAAATAACAATCAGGGGGGCAAGAGAAAGCACGGCAAGAATATACCCGAGCGTTGCTCCGCCCGAGAGTCCTCGATAATTGACTAGAATAAGAAATAAGAATACGATTGCACCAGATGTAAGATACATAGCCAGGTCAGGTACATCTGCAAATGCAGGAATAAGACCTTTTAGATAACTCCCAATCAGGATCGAGAAGATTGCAAGCACAGGATTCCAGGCAAACCAATAGCTCCAGGCGCTGAAGCCTCCAAGCAGTTTGCTCCGGTCGTACCTAGTGTTTGCGTTCCGGCTCGTAAAAACACTCTGAGCGTATCCAGGAAGCCCGGATGCTTTCGGGAACATTGTAGCAAGCTCTCCGTAGGCAAAGTTCTGCATAAAACCTTGAAAGACTGATAGTGCCCATATAATTATCGCAAAGGCCCACACATAGTTTGCGAAATAACCTATGGAAGGAAGAATCAGCACAGGAACCCCCAGAGCAATTGCAAGACCTTGTCTCCAGTCAATTGTTCGCTGAAGCCCTCCGGCTTCACCGTTTTCGTCATTCATTTTTAAACACACTCCTATAAACTTTTTAACATCTTTTGACGATTTGTACAGCTCCTACAGCACAAATCGATTCATAAAAGGCTGCAAAAGGAAAAAGTGGGTATTCTAAAGAAATTCAATTCTTTTTCAGGAATATTACAAGGAAATATCACCAGAAAACATGCTTGAGTATAACATTTCTCAGGAAAAACCTGAGAAATATTTACAGAAGATTTATACCCACTTTTCCATATCCTTGCAGCTATTTCGGAGTTTTTGGTTCAGGCTATCTGTTTTCTAAAGACGTTGCAGGAATTTATCTTTATACCGAGCAGCTTTTCGATATTCATTTTCGCAGCAATGCCTTTTGCGGCTCCAGGGACTGAGGTAATCACACCGATATCGAGTTCTTCACGCAGCTCGCGCATGATATGCTCGTCTACAAGGTCCATGAC
>Ga0209608_1000048_pt1 | contig 127279 bp, 108 predicted proteins | sample AD_UKC130_MetaG_FD_184428 | JGI IMG/M metagenome (GOLD analysis project Ga0209608, IMG submission 184428) | Active sludge microbial communities of municipal wastewater-treating anaerobic digesters from Canada - AD_UKC130_MetaG (SPAdes) (version 2) | ecosystem: Engineered > Bioreactor >...
GGCGCGTTCGGCACGAAGCCGACGCCCGTCACGGTGACCGTCTCGCCCTTGGGGTCGAGACCCGCCGTCTTCGACACCGTCACGGACGGGGTCGGCAGCGCGGGCTCGGTCGGCTCGGGAGTGGGCTCGGGGGTCGGCTCGGGCTCGACGGGCGGGAAGACCGCGTCCCACTGCGCGCTGCTGATCGCGAGGTCGCCACGCGCATAGATGTTCTCTGCGCTCGGATTTGAGTGCTGCTGCCACACGAGCACCTCGTACTCGACGCTGCGGTCAAGCCCTGCCGTCGGGGCAGTCAGCGTCGTCGTGAATGCACCATCAGTGACGGAGCGCACCCATGCCAACGCGGCGGAGCCAGCTTCGGCGGTCACCGAGCCTTCGGAGCCCCGCGGGATGAGCGCGACGTAGGCGCCGGGGACGCCGTCGAGCCCGCTTGCGCTCACCTGCACGCTGAGGCCGTCCGTTGTTGCACCGCCGATCGTGGCTGTGGCCGCGGCATCCGCTGCGCGTGCGGGAAGCGCACCCACGATGGAGGCAGCTGCGATGAGCACAAAGGCGAGCAATGCGGCGAGCGCCGCTCGGGCGCGGTCGGTGCGGGCGAGGGGCTCTCGCGGGCTTCCGACGCGGGGAAGGGCAGTCACAATATTTTCTCCGTGGATGCACCGGCCTTCTCGTGCGCACAGGCACTGTGCACACCGAAGACGGGTAACAAGATCGTGGGGATGGGGGTTTAGGTTAGGCTCAGCTATGTTGAGCAATCCCGACACTAGGACGCAAAGCCGCGTCGTGTCAATTATTAGGTTAGCCTTGCCTAACAATTGCTCGACAGTGACCCGGCCCACGGCCAGGCCCACCCCAAACAGCTTTGGATCAACGATGAAATTGACGCCTCCCCGGGCGATCGCCGCCCTCGTCGGCCTCGCGCTCGTGCTCAGCGGTTGCGCCGCGGGCGCACCGTCCCCCTCCGGTTCACAGAGCCAGGGCGACGCAAACACCAATGCGTCCGGCACCGGCGAGCACTGCGCCGACGCCGAGGCCCCGTTGAGCTCGCTCGAACTACTCGACGCGCCGCGCACGGCGACGGGAGGCGCAACTGCGTGCCTCGCGAGCGACGCGGTCGCGACGATCAACGACACCACGGCCCCGGCGCTGCCCATCACCGTCACCGATGCCGAGGGGCGCGAGGTGACCGTCACCGACGTCAGCCGCATCCTTGCGCTCGACGTGTCGGGCACAATTGCCGCCACCGTCTTCGGGCTGGGCCTCGGGCCCAACGTGATCGGCCGCGACGCCTCCACCGGATTCGCGGGCACCGAAACACTCCCCGTCGTCACCGCCGCCGGCCACACCCTCTCGGCAGAGGCGATCCTCGCTCTCGGCCCCACCGTGATCCTCACCGACACCACGATCGGCCCCAAAGAGGTGCGGCAGCAGCTGCGCGACGCGGGCATCCCCGTGGTGATGATTTCTTCTGATCGCCGCATCGACACCGCCGGCGCGCTCGTCACCGAGGTCGCCGGCGCGCTTGGCGTTGTGCCTCGCGGTGAGGCGTTGGCCGCGCGGCTCGGCGGCGAGGTCGAGGCGGCGCGAGCCGAGGTGGCGGCGATCGCGCCGGCCGAGGCATCCGATCGTGTGCGCGTTGTCTTTCTCTATGCGCGCGGCAACGCGAACGTCTATTACATTTTTGGCGCTGACTCGGGCGCTGACTCACTGATCGATGCCATCGGTGCGACCGACGTGGCGACCGAAATCGGTTGGACGGGCATGAAGCCGATGAGCGCCGAGGCACTCGTGGCCGCGCAGCCCGACGCGCTGATCATGATGACCGACGGGCTCGCATCGGTCGGCGGTGTCGACGGGCTCCTCGAACGGATTCCCGCGCTGGCGCAGACACCTGCGGGCAAGAACAAGCGCGTGATCGACATGGCCGACGACGAAGTGTTCAGCTTTGGCCCCCGGAGCGCGCAGATCGTGCGGGCGCTCGCGAAGGCACTGTACGCGGTGCCGAGCGCGGCTGGTGCTGGTGCTGGTGCTGCTGCTGGTGCTACGGATGCCGCACCCGAGGCGGACGAATGACCACCGATACCGCGACCGAGGCAGCCGCGCTCGCGCCTGCGCCGCCATCGACACCCGCCCCCACGCACATGACGCAGCCAGCAACACAACCGCCGCAGCCGCAACCACGCGCGCAGCAAAAGCGACAACCACAGCCACAGCCGCGCACCAAGCCCCGCCGCCACGGCACCGCTCGCCTCGTCGCCGTGATTGTCGCGCTTTCGCTCGCGCTGATCGCAACCGTCGTGTTCTCGCTCGGCATCGGGCAGTACTCGCTCTCGCCCACCGAGGTCATCGGCGTGCTTCTGCAGGGCGTCGGGATCGACAACTCGTGGGCACCGTCGACCTCGACCGCGCACGCGGTGCTCCTCGAGATTCGCCTCCCGCGCATCGTGCTCGGGCTGCTCGTGGGCGCGGCCCTCGCCGCCGCCGGTGTGCTCATGCAGGCGATCTTCGGCAACCCCCTCGCTGACGCGGCCGTCGTTGGTGTGTCGTCGGGCGCGGCGCTCGGCGCCGCCGCCAGCCTGAGCCTCGGGCTCGTCACCTTCGGCATCTGGACCACCCCGCTCTGGGCGTTCATCGGCGGCCTCGTCGCGGTCTTCACCGTCTACGGCATCAGCCGCTCCGGTGGCAAGACCGAGGTCGTCACGCTGCTGCTCACCGGCATCGCCGTGAACGCGATCGCCGGCGCCGGGCTTGGCTTCATGACATTTCTTGGCGATTCGTCATCGCGCGAGCAAATCGTGTTCTGGCAGCTCGGCAGCCTCAACGGGGCCCTCTGGCAAAACATCGCGCTCATCACTCCGCTCGTGCTGTGCGGGCTCCTCGTTTCGCTCCTCGTCTCGAAGCGCCTCGATCTCTTTGCCCTCGGCGAGCGCACCGCCCGCCACCTCGGTGTGCGCGTCGAGGTGTTACGCATCGTCGTGATCGTGACCGTCGCCCTCCTCGTCTGCGCGGCCGTCGCGTTCGCCGGCATCATCGCGTTCGTGGGCCTCGTCGTACCCCACCTGATGCGCATGATCATCGGCCCCGCACATCTGCCCCTCATGATCACCAGCATCCTCGGCGGGGCGCTCCTGCTCGCCGGCGCCGACCTCATCGCCCGCACCGCCGTGCCCATGGCCGACCTCCCCATCGGCATGATCACCGCGGTCGTCGGCGGCCCCTTCTTCCTCTGGCTGCTCGTGCGCACCCGCCGCACCTCGGGAGGGTGGGGCTAATGCTGCAGGCTCACAGCGTCACGGTCATCCCCGATCGCGCACAGGCGCCAATTTTGACGGATGCCTCGATCAGCGTCCGCCCCGGAGAACTCCACGCCCTGCTCGGCCCCAATGGCGCGGGCAAGTCGACGCTCTTTGGTGTGCTTGCCGGTGACATTGCGCCGACTCGGGGCGAGGTCACCCTGAACGGAACACCACTCTCGGCCCACAAGCCAAAAGACCTCGCCCGTGTGCGCGGCGTGCTGCTGCAGCAGAACACTGTGACGTTCCCCTTCACCGCCCGCGAGGTCGTGGCGATGGGACGTGTGCCGTGGGCGCGCACGCCGGAGGAGGACGATGACGATGACGCGATCGACGAGGCAATGGCCAAGACCGACGTGCTCGCACTTGCCGATCGCACCGTGACGTCGCTCTCGGGTGGCGAGCGCGCGCGCGTTGCGCTCGCGCGGGTGCTCGCCCAGCGCACGCGGCTGCTCTTGCTTGACGAGCCCACCGCGGCGCTCGATCTGCGCCACCACGAAGAGGTCTTGCAGATCGCGCGCGCCGAGGCCGACAACGGGGCCGCGGTCGCAGTGGTGCTCCACGACCTTGACGCCGCGCTGGCCGTGGCCGACCACGTCACCCTCCTCGCACGGGGGCACGTCGTGGCGCAGGGGCCGGCTCGCGAGGTGCTCACGGCCGACCGCATCGAAGAGGTCTACGGTCAGGCGGTCGACGTGCTCTCACACCCGAGCACCGGCGACCCGATCATTGTGCCGCGTCGCGCAGCGCGCCGCCGCCTCGCAGCGGCACCAGGCCGCTGAGATCGGCGCGCGTTCCCGACGCGTGCACCCGGCCGGCCGCGAGCACTTCGGGCCAGGCCTCGGTGCCGCGGGCGAGCGCGAGCCAGGTTGCGGCATCCATCTCGACAACATTCGGGGGCGTCCCGCGGGTGTGGCGCGGCCCCGGCACACACTGCACCGCACCAAACGGCGGCACGCGCACCTCGAGGGTGTTGCCGGGCGCACGCTCGGCAAGCAGCTGGAGCAGGTAGCGCACGGCGGTACCCAGGTCGGCGCGGGTTGGCGCTGCGGATGCCTCGGCTGCGGCATCCACTGCCCGCAATGCCGCGCGTCCTTCGTCGGTCGTGATCTTGCGAGCCATGCTGTCACGGTACCGCCGGTAGGCTGGTGGCGTGAAGATTCTGGTGCTCGGCTCCGGCGCGCGGGAGCATGCCATCATCGTTTCGTTGCTTTCTGAGGGCGCGGGCCATGAAGTGCTCGCCGCCCCCGGAAACGCTGGGATCGGGCGGGTGGCGACGCTCGTCGACCTCGACCCCAACGACCCCGTTGCCGTGACGAACTTCGCCGATGACGCGGGCGTCAACCTCGTCGTGATCGGCCCGGAGGCCCCGCTGGTGGCCGGCGTTGCCGACCGCCTTCGTGAAAATGGCGTGCCGGTGTTCGGCCCGGGCCGCGCCGCCGCACAGCTCGAGGGCTCGAAGGCGTTCGCGAAGCGGATCATGCAGGCGGCGGGTGTGCCCACGGGTCGCGCGCTGCGCGCTGCCTCGCTCATCGAGGCTGAGGCGGCCCTCGACGAACTCGGCGCCCCCTACGTGGTGAAGGCCGATGGCCTCGCCGCGGGCAAGGGCGTCATCGTGACCGAAGACCGCGCCGCCGCGCTCGCCCACGCGGCCGAGTTCTTGCCGCAGGGCGCCCTCCTCATTGAAGAGTTTCTGTCGGGCCCAGAGGTATCGCTGTTCTTCGTCAGCGACGGCCACACGGTCGTGCCGCTGAGCCCCGCGCAGGATTACAAGCGCGCGCTCGATGACGACGAGGGCCCCAACACGGGCGGCATGGGCGCATATTCGCCGCTCCCCTGGCTTTCGACCCAGTTTGGTGGCGAAGAAGAGTTCGTCGCCGAGGTGCAGCGCACCGTGGCCGAGCCCGTCGTGCGCGAGCTCGCGAACGAGCAGACCCCCTTCATCGGGCTCCTCTACGCCGGGCTTATTCTCACCGACTCGGGGATCCGCGTGATCGAGTTCAACGCCCGCTTCGGCGACCCCGAGACGCAGGTTGTGCTCCCCCGCCTCGCCACCCCGCTCAGCTCGCTCCTGTTCGCGGCCGCCTCCGGCACGCTCGACGAGGCAGACGCCCCCCGCTTCGCACTCGACACCGCGGTGACCGTGGTGCTCGCGAGCGAGGGATACCCCGAAGCCCCGCAGACTGGTCGTGTGATTACGGGCCTGGATGCCGCATCCGCCGTCGACGGTGTGCACATCGCTCACGCCGCCACAACGCAGCGCGGCGACGAGCTCGTCGCAAGCGGCGGGCGCGTGCTCAGCGTCGTCGCCGTGGGCACGACGTTTGCAGAGTCGGTCGAGCGCGCCTACCGCGCGATCGGCGAGATCGGCCTCGACGGCTCGCACTACCGCAGCGACATCGCGGCGCGGGTGATCGAGGGGAACTAGCGTTCCCGGGCGCTGAGCGCCGCTGGCGTTCCCCGACGCGGCGCGCCCGCTACCTCTCCTCGACGCGGGGCGCCTCGGTGGCCGCGCGTTCGCCTTCGAGCACAATGTCTTCGGCTTCTGTCACCACCGCGGTGACCGCGGTGTCTGTGGGCACCGCGGCGAGCTTGGGCTCGGACCACACCTTTGCACCACCCGCTTGGCCTGTGCGCTTTGGGCCCTTGAGGAACAACAGGAGCACTCCGCCGAAACCGACAACGAGCGCCGGGATGATCAGTGATTGTCCCATCGCGGTCGCGAAGAGATCGGCGATGCCTGGCGGAAGCTGGCCTTGGCCAAAGCTCACGCCCGGTGCCTCGCCCCCCGCGCCGACCGGCATGTTTGCCACGATGTTCGCCTGCATGATCGCCGCAATGCTGGCGCTGCCGAGCACCGAACCGATCGTGCGCGTGGTGTTGTAGACACCGGCGCCGGCACCAGCCAGGCGCGGGTCGAGGTTGCGCGTGGCAGTGGCCGTCAGCGGGCCCCACATGCCGGCGTTACCGAGACCAAGCAAGACGTTCGGGAGCAGGAACATCAGGATCGGGGCATCCGTCTCGATCAACACGACGTACCAGGCCATACCGAGCGCGAAAGCGAAAAATCCGGGCACGATGACCACCCGTGGGTCGACCCGGTCGAGCAGGCGCCCAACGATAGGCGAGAGCACGATCACGCAGAGCGCCATCGGCATCATCAACAACGCGCACTGGATGGGTGCGATGCCTCGAGACAACTGCAGGAAGAACATGTAGGGCAGCAGCATGCTTGTCATCGTGAAGCTTCCGGCGGCGATGCCGAGGCTCGAAAGCGTGAAGTTGCGATCACGGAAGAGCACGAGCGGCACGAGCGGTTCGCTCTTGATGCGCGACTGCCACCAGATAAAGATGGCCAGCACCACGACGCCGGCACCGATCAGGCTCCACACACTGATTGGCCCCCAGATCACACCCCAGTCGAAGTGCGCGGCCTCCTGCAGCCCAAAGGCGACAAGGAAGAGGCCGAGCGCGCTGAGCAGCACACCACCAAAATCGAAGCGGTGCGGGTGGGTTTCGAGGTTTGGTACCAAGATCCAGGCGAGCACAAACCCCGCCACGCCGAGCGGGATATTGATGAAGAACACCCACTGCCAGCCGATACCGACCAACACGCCGCCGATGAGCGGGCCCACAACCATCGCAATGCCGGAGGTGGCACCCCACACGCCCATCGCCGCGCCGCGGATTGCGGGCGGGAACGTGCGTGTGATGACGGCCATGGTCTGCGGCGTCATGAGGGATGCGCCGATGCCCTGCACGGCGCGCGCCACGATCAGCATTGTGAGGGTGCCCGAGAGCCCGCTCGTGAGCGACCCAAGCGTGAAAATCACGATGCCGATCAGGTAGATGCGCTTCGGGCCGAAACGGTCGCCGAGGCGGCCGGTGACCAGGAGTGGCACCGCGAGTCCGAGCAGGTAGGCGCTTGTCACCCACACGACGTTGTCGAGACTGTCGCTCCCCGGGTCGAGCGCCGCCTTGATCGACGGGTTCGCAAGCGACACGATCGTCACGTCGATGAGGGTCATGAACAACCCGATCAGCAACGCGTAGAGCGCGGGCCAGGGGCTCCGGGGTTTCATGCAGTCTCCAATGACTCATGCGCCCGCATATGCCGGCCCACGGCACACACTATTGCAAGTTTCACCCAATCGGGGCGCTTGCTACGACTGGCAGTGGGGGCACCAAAACGTGTCACGTTGCGTGAGCGGCGTGGCGCCGAGCTTGCCGCTCCGAATTGGTGTGCCGCATCGACGGCAGGGTCGACCCTGCCGCCCGTACACCCAGCTGCCACGGCCCGGGCGCATATCTCCGGTGGTCGTGCGGTGGGCGCGGTCTCTGTTCGCTACGAGGAGCCGGTGCGCGAGGCGCACGGTCGCAGCGGGGTCCGGGTCGACCGCGACCGGCCGAGTCGGCAGCATCCCGCGCAAGAAGCAGATCTCGTTGGCATAGATGTTTCCGATCCCAGCGAGGTTGCGTTGGTCGAGGAGCGCAACGAACACGGGGACGTCTGACGCTGCGGTCAGGCGGGCGGTGGCTTCTTCGGGGTCGAAGCGACCGAGCAGTTCCGGGCCGAGATGGCCGACGATATTTGCCTCGTCGGCGGATGCCACAAACTCGACAGTGCCGAGCGAGAACCCGACCGATACCCAGTCTCGGTTCGCGAGCACGATGCGGGCCTGGTGGGCCGGCCGCCTCCACGGCGTTCCCTGCTTGTAAAGGTGCCAAGCCCCCTCCATCTTGAGGTGGGTGTGCAGCGTCACCTCGCCGATGCGATGCAGGATGTGCTTGCCACGACTCTCGATCGACCGGACGGTCTCGCCGGTGAGGTCGATCGTCGCAAAGGCGGGCACGCGCACGTCGCAGCGGGTGAGGATGCTGCCGGTGAAGACCGCGGCGAGGGTGTGCGCCGTGCGCCAGACAGTGTCACCCTCGGGCATGGTCCTCTACACCGGATTGCACCTTGCGAACCGGTACCGCCGGCGCGTCATGACGCGGTGGCCGTTGCAGGAAGAGCAGTGCGAGGCCGCCGAGCACGATGACGACCGTCGGGAGGATCAGCGACTCGGCCATCGCGGTAGAGAACGGACCGACCAGTTCAGCGGGCAGTTGGCCGCCGCCGATGCCCGGCGTCTCGCCCGCGGCGTTGCGCGGCAGGTTCGCCTCGAGGCGCGCCTGCATGAGCGCGGCGATGCCCGCGCTGCCGAGCACCGAACCGATCGTGCGCGTGGTGTTATAGACACCCGAGCCGGCGCCGGCCATCCGCGGGGCGAGGTTGCGGGTGGCGGTCGCCGCCAGCGGGCCCCACATGCCGGCGTTGCCGAAGCCCATCATCACGCTCGGCACGAGGTACCAGAGCACATTCGAGTCGGGCGTCATCAAGAGGATGTAGTAGACCAACCCGGCGCCGATGGTGAGGGTTGCAGGAACGATGATCAGGCGTGGGTCGACGCGGTCGAGCAGGCGACCGGCGTAGGGCGAGAGCACGGCCGAAATCACGGCCAGGGGCACCATCACCAGCGCCGACTGCGTGGGCGTGAGCCCGCGCGCGAGCTGGAGGTAGAACATGTACGGCAGCATGAGGGCCGTAATCGCGAACCCACCGGCGAAGATACCGACGTTTGCGAGCGAGAAGTTGCGGTCGCGAAAGAGCTCGAGCGGCACGAGCGGTTCGTTCTTGGTGCGCGACTGCCACCACACGAAGATGACGAGCAACGCGATGCCGGTGCCGATCATGCTCCAGATGCTGACCGGCCCCCAGATCACGCCCCAGTCGTAGTGCGCCGCCTGCTGCAGGCCGAAGGCGAGGAGGAAGATCCCCGCTGCGCTCAGCAGCACGCCGCCAATGTCGAAGCGGTGCGGATGCGTGTCGAGCTTTGGCACCAAGATCGCGGCGAGCACGAATGCCACCACGCCCACGGGGAGGTTAATGAAGAACACCCATTGCCAGCCAAATCCGTCAACCAGCAGCCCACCGAGGAGCGGGCCTACCAGCAGTGCAACACCGGCGGTTGAGCCCCACAGGCCCATCGCCGCGCCACGAATCTTCGGCGGAAAGGTGCGCGTGATGATCGCCATCGTCTGCGGTGTCATGAGCGCGGCGCCGACACCCTGCACTGCGCGCGTCACAATCAAGACGTCGAGCGAACCCGACATCCCGCTGCCGAGCGAGCCGAGCGTGAAGACAATGAGCCCCAGCAAGTAGATGCGCTTCGGGCCAAAACGGTCGCCAAGGCGCCCCGTGATCAGCAGCGGCGCCGCGTAGGCAAGCAGGTACGCGCTCGTCACCCAGACAACGTTATCGAGGTTGTTGCTTTCGGGGTCAAGCGCGGCCTTGATCGCCGGGTTTGCGACCGACACGATCGTCGTGTCGACGAGGATCATGAAGAACCCGATCACGATCGCCCAGAGGGCAGGCCAGGGGTTGCGGGTTGTCATTCAAGCTCCAAAACGGCGTCATTCCGGCGGCGGCCAGCAGATGCGACTCTATGGCAATTCTCAGGAGCCCAAGGCGATGCGTCAGGATTCGCGCTCTGCCCGCCCCGCTGGCTTCGGAAGCCTTGCACCCTCCTGATCGCCCGGGAGCGGGGTCGGCTTCAAGAACAGCATGACGACTGCGGCGAGGACCGCGACCACCGCCGGCAACATGAGCGCCTGCGCCATCGCCGTCGCGAACGGTTCGGCGAGGGCCGGGGGCAGCGCCCCCTGGGCGAAGTCGGCACCGGAGCCCGCGGCATCCGTCGCCCCTGGCAGATTCGCGACCAACCGTGACTGCATGAGCGCGGCGATCGCGGCGCTGCCCACCACCGAGCCGATCGTGCGTGTGGTGTTGTAGACGCCCGCACCGGCCCCCGCTTCGCGCGGCGGGAGGTGCCGCGTTGCGGTCGTGGCGAGCGGTCCCCACATGCCGGCGCTGCCGAGCCCCATCAGCGCGCTCGGCACCAGGAATGCCCAGATGGGCGCGGCACCGAGGATCAGCGTGATGTACAACGCGAGGGCGCCCGCCGTGATCACCAGCGCCGGCACCAGCAACAAGCGCGCGTCGATGCGGTCGAGCAGCCGGCCGGCGAACGGCGAGAGCACTCCCGAGAGCACCGCCATCGGGATGAGCAGCAACGCGGCCTGGGTTGGCGTCAGCCCGCGCGAGAGCTGCAAGAAGAACATGTAGGGAAGGCTCATGCTGGTCACAGTGAAGCCGACCGCCGAGATGCCGAGGTTTGAGAGCGCGAAGCTGCGGTCGCGAAAGAGCGAGAGCGGCACGAGCGGTTCGCTCGTGGTGCGCCGCTGCCACCAGACAAAGAGCAGCAAGACCACGATGCCCGCGCCGATCAGGCCCCACACGCTCACCGGGCCCCAGATGACGCCCCAGTTGTAGGCCGCCGCTTCCTGCAGCCCAAAGACGATGAGAAAGAGCCCCGCCGCGCTCATCGCCACCCCGACCAGGTCGAAGCGGTGCGCGTGCGTCTCGAGATTTGGCACCAGCATCCATGCCAGCACGAAGGCGACAATGCCCACGGGCACGTTGATGAAGAAGATCCACTCCCACCCCCAGGCATCCACCAATAAGCCGCCCAGCAGCGGCCCAACCAGCGTCGCCACCCCGGCCGTACCGCCCCAGAGCCCCATCGCGGCGCCCCGGCGCTCGGGCGGAAACGTGCGCGTGATCACCGCCATGGTCTGCGGCGTCATCAGGGCGGCGCCGATCCCCTGCGCCGCACGCGCCGCGATGAGCATGTCAAGCGAGCCCGAAAGTCCGCTCCACACCGAGGCGAGCGTGAAGATCACGAGGCCGACCAGGTAGACGCGTTTGGGCCCGAAGCGGTCGCCGAGCCGCCCGGTCACGAGCAAGGGCACCGCATATGCCAGCAGGTAGGCGCTCGTGACCCAGACCACGTTGTCGAGGTTGTTCGTGTGCGGGTCGAGCGCGGCCTTGATGGCGGGGTTTGCAACCGACACGATCGTGGTGTCGATCAGGATCATGAAAAACCCGACGACGAGCGCCCACAGCGCCGGCCACGGGCTCCGAGGGTTCATGTGCTGCTCCGGTCCGTGGGTGGGCGCGAGCGCGAGAACAGGGGTGGATGCCCCAGGCCGGCCCGCGCCGTGACTCTACGCCCGCGCGCCCCCGCTGACGAGAGCCCTGACCGACCGGCCGACGCGGCGAGCGCGAACCGGCAATAATGGGCGGGTGAGCGAACCATTGAACCTGCCCGGCTGGCGACACATCTATTCGGGCAAGGTGCGCGACCTGTACGTGCCCGAAGACCTTCCCGCCGACACCCGTGCCGAGCGGATCCTTGTGGTCGCCAGCGACCGCGTCAGCGCCTTCGACCACGTGCTCGAGCCCGGCATTGACGATAAGGGCGAGCTGCTCACGACCCTCAGCCTCTGGTGGTTCGACCAGCTTTCGGGTGCTGACGGCGGCCGCGGCATCCCGAATCATCTGATTGCCGACCACGTGTTGGATGCCGAGGGCGACGCACGGTCGCTCATTCCCGAAGCCGTCGCCGGGCGCGCGATGCTCGTGCGCGGCCTGACAATGTTTCCGGTCGAGTGCGTCGTGCGCGGGTACCTCACCGGGAGCGGCTGGCAGGAGTACCAGGCGTCCGGCACGGTCTGCGGCATTCCATTGCCCGCAGGTCTCGCCGACGGCGACCGCCTCCCCGAGCCACTGTTCACCCCCGCGTTCAAGGCGCCCATGGGCGAGCACGACGAAAACATCAGCTTCGAGCGCACGGTGCAGCTGATCGGTGCCGAGGCCGCCGAGGCACTGCGCGAGCTCTCGCTCGAGACCTATCGCCGGGCCGCCGCCACCGCCGAGGCCCGCGGGTTGATCCTCGCCGACACCAAGTTTGAGTTCGGCACCGACGAGGCGGGCGTCATCCGCATCGCCGACGAGGTGCTCACAAGCGACTCTTCGCGCTATTGGGATGCCGCGGCCTGGGCGTCTGGCACGACCCCGACCGAGCGCATGGCGAGCTTCGACAAGCAGATCGTGCGCGACTGGCTCGCCGCGAACTGGAACAAGGAGGGCACGCCCCCGGCACTGCCCGCCGAGGTCGTCGCCCGCACCGCCGCGCGCTACCGCGAGTTGCTCGAGCGCCTCAGCGCCTCGAAGTAGCAACGCCTCGAAGTAGCAACGCTTCGCAGGAGGGGCACCTCGAAAGAGGGCCTCTCGAAAGATCTTCAGCCCGCTCGCTCGCCCATCGGCGAGCTCCATTTCGCGAGCGCGCGGCAACGAGCCCGCACCCGCGACGACCCACATCAGAAGGAACACGAATGCCCGCTTGGACCCTGCACGGAAACGGGCGCAACGTCGCGCCAAATAAGGTGGTGCGCCCCGACGAGCGCCTGAACTGGGGCGCCACCATCGCGATCGGCGTGCAGCACGTCATCGCAATGTTCGGTGCAACGTTCTTGGTGCCCGTCCTCACCGGCTTCCCCGTGCCGACCACGCTGCTGTTCTCGGGTATCGGCACGATCCTGTTCCTGGTCATCACGAAGAACAAGCTGCCCAGCTACCTCGGTTCGTCGTTCGCGTTCATCGCACCGATGACGGCCGCGACCACCATGTCTGGCACAGGGTCCGCCCTCGCCGGCATCGTCTCGGTGGGCGTGCTGCTCGCGATCGTCGGTTTCATCGTGCAGTTCGCCGGCATCGGCTGGATCGACAAGCTCATGCCGCCCGTCGTCGCCGGCGCGATCGTCGCGTTGATCGGCTTCAACCTCGCCCCCGTCGCGTGGGGCAGCTTTGCGCAGGCACCGATCACCGCGACGGTCACGCTGTGTGCCGTGATCGTGTGCAGTGTGGTGTTCCGCGGGTTCCTCGGTCGCATCTCGATCTTCCTCGGCGTGATCATCGGCTACGTCGTCGCGGTGTTCCGCGGCGAGATCGACTACTCAAAGGTCGAAGAGGCCGCCTGGTTCGGCCTCCCCGAGTTTCAGATCGCTGATTTCGCGAGCCCTGGTACGTGGAGCGTCATCGCAATGTTCCTCCCCGTCGTGCTCGTCCTGATCGCCGAAAACGTCGGCCACGTGCGCGGCGTCGCAACGATGACCGACTCGTCGGTCAACCAGTACACCGGGCGCGCGCTGATCGCTGACGGCCTCGCCACCACCGTTGCCGGCACCTTCGGCGGCGTCGGCACCACCACCTACGGCGAGAACATCGGCGTGATGGCCGCGACCCGCGTCTACTCGACCGCCGCCTACTGGGTTGCCGCGATCACCGCGATCCTGCTCGCCATGTCGCCCAAGGTCGGCGCCGTGTTCAACTCGGTGCCCCCGGGTGTGCTCGGCGGCGTGACCACCGCGCTCTACGGCCTGATCGGCATTATCGGCATCAAGATCTGGGTCGACAACCGCGTCGACTTCTCGCGCCCCGTGAACCAGTACACCGGCGCCGTCGCGCTCGTGATCGCGATCGCCGGCTTCAACATCCAGATCGAGGGCTTCGAGCTCGGCGGCATCGTGATCGGCTCGGCCGCGGCCCTGCTGATCTACCACGTGGGCAACGCCATCGCGCGCTGGCGCAAGACCGGCGCCGACGATGGCGGCCCGATCCCCGCCGTCGGCCAGATGGGCGGCGACGTGCAGGTCGGATAGCGCCGGGCCATCCAGAGCGGCATGCTGGGCCGCACCGCGGGAACAACGCGGCGCGGCCCAGCGTTCTTATGCACATGGATGATCTTTTTCGGCCTGCTCCCGACCACAGCACGACTGAGCGCAGCGCGACTGCCCCCAGCGGCTCTGACCGCGGCGGCACCGACCGCATCGCCGCCGCGACCTCAATGGGCGCGGTCACGCTCCTGGTCGGCGACCTCGACGGGATGACCCGGTACTACCGCGACGTCGTGACCCTCAGCGTGCTCGATGCCGGCGGCGACACGGTCACGCTCGGGCGCGCGGGCAGGCCCCTCGTCATCCTTCGCGCCGAACCGGCGCTGCGGCATGCGCACCCAGGCTCGGCCGGCCTCTTCCACACAGCGATCCTGTTCGAGTCGCAGGCAGCGCTTGCCGCCGCACTGTACTCGCTCGCAAAGCGCGCCCCGGGCACGTTCACAGGAAGCGCGGACCACCTCGTGAGCCAGGCCTTCTACGCCACCGATCCCGAGGGCAATGGAATCGAGCTCTACTGGGATCGCGCGCGCACCGAATGGTCCTGGACCCACGGCCAGGTCGAGATGGCAACGCTCGCCCTCGACCCGAACACCTTCATCGGCGAACACCTGACCGAGGCAGCAGCACTCGGGTCGACCGCGCACGAGGCGGCATCAATTGGTCACGTGCATTTGTCGGTGGGGGATGTCGCGACCGCCCGCACGTTCTATGTCGACGCACTCGGATTCGATGCCACCGCGGCGCTTGGCAACCAGGCACTGTTCGTGAGCGCCGGTGGGTACCACCACCACATGGCAATGAACGTGTGGAACTCACGCGGGGCTGGGCCACGGATGCCCGCGCTGGGCCTCGGCCGAATCGACCTCGTCCTGCCCGATCGCGACGCGCTCGGCGAGATTGGTGAGCGCCTCGCGCACCACGGATTCGCGGTTCGCGACGACGGCCGGACGCTCAGCTTCGACGACCCGTGGAGCAACGCACTGCACGCGGTGGCCTCCGGTCGATAGCAGGCGCACCGCCCGGATTCGACAGGTAGACTTGTACCGCCCTGCACCCTCGAAACCCATGGAGTTCAACGTGCCCACCATCGTCGTCGACGTCATGCCCAAGGCCGAACTTCTTGACCCCCAGGGCAAGGCTGTCACAGGAGCGTTCGAGCGCCTCGGTCACACCCAGTTCAGCGCGGTCCGTATCGGCAAGCGCTTCGAGCTCACCGTCGATGGCGAGGTCACCGAAGAGGTGCTCGCCTCGGCACGCAAGATTGCCGAAGAGATGCTCTCCAACTCGGTCATCGAAGACGTCGTCGGCGTCGAGGTCGTCGAATAATGGCACCCCGTATCGGCGTCATCACGTTTCCCGGTTCGCTTGACGACCGCGACGCGCAGCGCGCCGTCCGCATCGCGGGCGCCGAAGCTGTGCCACTCTGGCACGGCGACCACGATCTCCAGGGCGTCGACGCTATCGTCCTGCCCGGCGGCTTCAGCTACGGCGACTACCTCCGTGCCGGCGCAATCGCGGCCCTCGCTCCGATCATGAGCGAAGTGAAAGACGCGGCTGGCAAGGGCATGCCCGTGCTCGGTATTTGCAATGGTTTTCAGATGCTCGTCGAGGCGCACCTGCTGCCCGGCGGCCTGATCCGCAACGCGAACCAGCAGTTCATCCGTCGCGACCAGCGCCTGATCGTCGAGAACGCCGACACTGCGTGGACCAGCGGATTCTCAAAGGGCCAAGAAATCATCGTCCCGCTGAAGAACGGCGATGGCGGCTACATCGCCGACGCCGAGACCCTGCAGCGCATCAACGGTGAGGGCCTCGTGGCGTTCCGCTACGCCGGCGTCAACCCGAACGGCTCGCTCGACGACATCGCAGGCTTGACCAACGAGGCGGGCAACGTTGTGGGCCTCATGCCCCACCCCGAGCACGCGGTCGAAGAAGGCTTCGGCCCGAACACCTCCGCCGCGATGCGCTCGGGCATCGACGGGCTCACGTTCTTCACGAGCGCGATCCGCTCGCTGCTCGGCGCCGCCGCGTAGTTCAGCCGCTCAGTCGCTCAGTCGCTCAGTCGCCGACAGCAGCTCACTCGCCGACCCGGTCTTCGAGCTGGTACTTGGTGAAGAGTTCGCTCTCGCGCTCGCGCTTCGGGAACACGAAGAACACCAGCGCGGCGCCGAGCACCACCGCGATGACGCCCGCGATATATGCCCAGTCTTGGCCGACGAGAAACGATTCGCGCGCGGCCTTCTCGATGGCATCGGCGTATTCGGGATACTTCTTCGCGATATTTTCGGCGCTGGCCAGCGAGCGCACGAGCATCGCCTGCACGTTCTCGGTCACCTTCGTCGCTTCGCTTGAGGCAGCGATCTGTGCGGCGAACGAGCGGGCATAGCCGGCCGTCAGCAGGAGCCCGAGGATCGACTGCATGATCGCACCGCCAAGGTCACGTTGCAGGTCGGCGGTGCCAGACGCCATGCCGGCCCGCGTCACCGGCACCGAGTTCGTGAGCGAGTGCGATGCCGGGGTGCCCGCGAAACCGACGCCCGCGCCCACCAGGCCGTAGCCGAGCGCGATCGCCCAGTACCCCACGCCGTCACGCCACACCAGGAGCATGACGAGAAACCCGAGCAAGACAAAGCCGTAGCCGGTGAGCAGCGTCACGCGCGCACCCCTGGCAACGATGAGTCGTGCCGACAGCGGCGCGCACATCACCATGAGGGCGGCGGCGGGAAGCACGGCAAGCCCCGCCTCGATTGCCGTGTAGCCGAGCACGTTCTGCAAGAACTGCTGGCCAATAAACATCGTGCCCATCAGCACGCCGAACACGATCACGCCTGCGACCGCCGCGACCCAGAATGTGGGCCGGCCAGCGATCTTCAGATCGTAAAGCGGCTCTTTCGCCCGGCGCTGGCGCCACACGAATGCGGCGAGCGCGGCCACCGCGATCGCCGCCAGACCGATCGCAAGCGTGCCGCTTGCGGGCGTGCCCGAGAGGTTGATCGCGAGGATTGCGGCGCCGACCAGCACGGCGGCGAGCATGCCGCCAAGGTTATCGACGGGCTTTGTCGACTCGTTCGCGTGCGCCGGGATGAACTTCAGCACCATCGGCACCGCGATCACAATCAGCGGGATCGTGATCAAGAAGGATGCGCCCCACCACAGGTATTGCACGAACGCACCGGCGAGCAATGGGCCGATCGCAGACACGGCGCCACCTACCGCCGACCACAGGGCGATCGCCTTGGTGCGCCCGGCACCCGACCACAGCGCCGTGATCAGCGCCAGCGTTGTCGGGTACGCCATGCCGGCGGCAACACCACCGATAACGCGGGCGATGTTGAGCACCTCCATGGAGGGCGCGAACGCGGCCATCAGTCCTGTGGGGAGCGAGAGCAGGACGCCGATCAGCAGCATCCGTCGTCGGCCATAGCGGTCGCCCAGCGCCCCGAGCCACAGCACGGATGCCGCAAGCCCAAGCGAGTACCCAAGCGCCACCATGTTGAGCTGCGTCTGCGAGGCGTTGAAGGCACGGCCAATGTCGGGCAGCGCAATGTTCGCCACGGCAAGCGGGAGGTTGGCGATTGCCGCCACCAGGATGAGCGTACCGAGCACCGCCCCGGCCCGTGCGGGCGTCGATTGGGCCTCGGCGAGCGCCGCGGATGCCACGGTCTTCTCAGGAATCACGGTGCCCCTTCGGCTCGCCTGGGCCGCCGGGCGCGTGAAGGGCGGAGCATGCGCGCACCGTTGCGGCTGTCTGGGCCGACAGTATCAGCGGGGAGCGACTCGGAGCAGAACCATGCGGTGCCGCATTGAAAACCCACCCTGCCCGGCACACCGCGCACACCCGCCACACACCCACTGCGCGCCCACTGCGCACAGCGACTTGCGCACACCCATTGCGCCCAGCTCGCGCCAGGCGTAGCATCGCCGCTCGTGACGCATGATTCCCGCACCAGCGATAACCCTCCTCCCAGCGCGAAACGCTGGCTCCTTGGGGAGCCACTGAGCAACGAACAGGGAGAAGACCAGCTCCTCCCGAAGACCCTCGCCCTGCCGATCTTCGCATCGGACGCGCTCTCGTCGGTGGCGTATGCCCCGCAGGAGCTCCTGATGATCCTGCTCACGGGTGGCCTGGCGTTTCTCGCCTTCAGCCCGTGGGTCGCCGCGGCCGTCGTCGTGCTACTGATCGTCGTGGTGGTCAGCTACCGCCAGCTCATCAAGGCCTACCCCTCGGGCGGCGGCGACTACGAGGTGGCGCAGAAGAACCTCGGCGAGAAGGCCGGCGTCATCGTCGCCGCTGCGCTGCTTGTCGACTACGTGCTCACCGTCGCGGTGTCGGTGGCATCCGGTGTCGACAACATCATCTCGGCCATCCCCGAACTCAACGACTGGCGCGTCGGGATCGCGGTGGGCTTCGTCGTGCTGATCATGGCCGTCAACCTGCGGGGCGTGCGCGAGGCGAGTCGCGCCTTCGCCATCCCTACCTATCTCTTCATCGGTTCGGTCGCCCTCATGGTCATCGTCGGCCTGGTCCGCACGGCCCTCGGCGATCCGCCCATCGCGTCCAGCGCCGAGTACGGCGTCAAGGCAGAAGACCTCTCGCAAGCCGCCGTGCTCCTGCTCGTCCTCCGTGCGTTTTCGAGCGGATGCTCCGCCCTCACCGGCGTCGAAGCGGTATCGAATGGCGTCCCGGCGTTTCGTACGCCCAAGATCCGCAACGCGCAGATGACGCTCACGCTCATGGGTGGCATCGCCGTGGTGCTCTTCGCCGGGCTCACCGCGATCGCGCTGATCTCTGGCGTGCACTACGCCGAGAATCCCTGCAACCTGGTGGGGTTCGACTGCACGTCGGGCCCCCAGCCAAGCCTGATGGCCCAGGTCGCCTCGGCGACCTTCGGCGCCGGATCGATCCCGTTCTACATCATTCAGACGGCAACGGCGGCGGTGCTCCTGCTCGCCGCGAACACCGCGTTCACCGGATTCCCCCTACTCGGGTCTGTGCTTGCCCGTGACGGGTACGCGCCCAAAGCCCTCAACACACGCGGCGATCGCCTGGTGTTCTCAAACGGCATGGTGATGCTCGGGCTCGGAGCCATCGGCATCCTGTTGCTCTTTCGCGCAAGCCTCAGCAGCCTGATCCAGCTCTACATCATTGGCGTGTTTGTCTCGTTCTCGCTCGGCCAGATCGGCATGGTGCGGCACTGGCAGCGCATCATGCGGGGCATGCACGGCGACGGCGAGAAGGCGAACGTCGGCAGGCGCGAAGCGCGCATCGGGCTCGCAATCAACGCCTCCGGCGCGACCCTCACCGCGGTGGTCTTGGTCATCGTCACGATCACCAAGTTCACCCACGGTGCATGGATCGTATTTCTCGCGATCCCCGTGCTGGCGGTGGCGATGATCGGCGTGCACCGCTACTACCGCGACGTCGAACACGAGATCCGGATCGACGACACGACCCACTTCGGCTCGGCAGGCGACGTCGCGCTGATTCTCGTCGGCCGGTTGCAGAAGCCCGTGATCAAGGCGATCGACTATGCGCTCGCCGCCAAACACGTGAAGACGATCGCCGTGCACGTCTCGACCGACCATGCCGCGAGCGAGCGGTTACAAGAACAGTGGCGAGAACATCGGATTCCGGTGCCCCTCGTGATCATCGAGTCGCCGTATCGCACCTTCGCCGCGCCCGTTGAGCAGTTCATCCGTGCCTACCGCGAGAAGCATGGCTCAAATGTGGTGACCGTCTACCTCCCGCAGTACATCGTTGGGCACTGGTGGGAGTCGATCCTGCACAATCGGCGCGCCCGTCGCATCGCGACGCAGCTCATGCTCGTACACGGCGTCACCATCACGCTTGTGCCGTGGCTGCTTGACTCCTCCGAGCTCATCTACGGGCGCCGTTCACGCCCGCTCCTCGGCCAGGACCGATCGGGCATCCCCGCGATCGGGGCACCCCTCCGCCGAGAGGGCGAACCCCCGGTAGGATAGAAGCCGTCCGGCACCCCCTCGATTTCTGGAGCTCAGCCGCGTGTCTGCACTTAACGAAAATCCCACTCCCGCGGCATCCAACAAGATCGCCGATACCGTCGCCAACGCCGAGGCTACGCCCGAGCTTGAGCAGCCGTACGCGGCGCTCGGCCTGGCAGCCGACGAGTACGCGCGCATCCGCGAAATTCTTGGTCGCCGCCCCACCAGCGGCGAGCTGGCAATGTATTCGGTGATGTGGTCTGAGCACTGCTCCTACAAGTCGTCGAAGGTCTACCTCCGCCAGTTCGGCGAGAAGGTCACCGACAAGATGCGCGAGAAGCTCATGGTCGGGATCGGCCAGAACGCCGGCGTCGTCGACGTGGGCGAGGGCTGGGCCGTCACGTTCAAGGTCGAGAGCCACAACAGCCCGAGCTTTGTCGAGCCCTTCCAGGGTGCGGCAACCGGCGTCGGCGGCATCGTGCGCGACATCATCTCGATGGGCGCTCGCCCGGTCGCGGTCATGGACCAGCTGCGCTTCGGCGCCATCGACCACCCCGACACCGCACGCGTCGTGCACGGAGCCGTCAGCGGCATCTCGTTCTACGCGAACTGCCTCGGCCTGCCCAACATCGGCGGCGAGACCTACTTCGACCCGATCTACCAGGGCAACCCCCTCGTGAACGTGCTCGCCGTCGGCGTGCTGCGCCACGAAGACATCAAGCTTGCCAACGCCACGGGCGCAGGCAACCAGGTCGTGCTGTTCGGTGCTCGCACCGGCGGCGATGGCATTGGCGGGGCATCCATTCTCTCGAGCGCAGCGTTCGAAGAAGACGGCCCCACCAAGCGCCCCGCCGTGCAGGTGGGTGACCCCTTCGCCGAGAAGGTGCTCATCGAGTGCTGCCTCGAGCTGTACCGTGACGACCTCGTCGAGGCGATTCAAGACCTCGGCGCCGCCGGCATCTCGTGCGCAACCAGCGAGCTGGCCGCCAACGGTGGCAGCGGCATGAAGGTCGACCTCGAGAACGTGCTGCTGCGCGACCCGTCGCTCACGCCCGAAGAGATCCTGATGTCGGAGTCGCAGGAGCGCATGATGGCGATCGTCGCGCCTGAGAAGCTCGCGGCATTCCTCGCCGTCACCGACAAGTGGGAGGTCGAGACCAGCGTGCTCGGCGAGGTGACCGGCGACGGCCGCCTGACCATCGACTGGTACGGCGAGCGCATCGTCGACGTCGACCCCTCAACTGTTGCTGTCGACGGCCCCGTCTACAACCGCCCCGTCGCGTACCCGAGCTGGATCGACGCGATGCAGGCCGACACTGCCGAGGCGCTCCCCCGCACCGACGACCCGGCCGTACTGCGCGAGCAGTTCGCAGCGCTCGTGTCGAGCCCGAACCAGGCCGACAAGTCGTGGGTCACGAACCAGTACGACTACTACGTGGGTGGCAACACCGCGCTCTCGTTCCCCGACGACAGCGGCATGGTGCGTGTCGACGAAGAATCCGGCCTCGGCTTCGCCATCGCCACCGACGCGAATGCGCGGTTCTGCGAGCTCGACCCGTATGCCGGCGCCCAGCTGGCCCTGGCCGAGGCGTACCGCAACGTCGCCGTCTCGGGCGCGGTGCCCGCGGCCGTCACCGACTGCCTGAACTTCGGCAGCCCCGAAGACCCCGAGGTCATGTGGCAGTTCTCGCGGAGCGTGGAGGGCCTCTCGGATGCCTGCCTCGCACTCGAGATTCCGATCACGGGCGGCAACGTCTCGTTCTACAACCAGACCGGCGACACCCCGATCTTCCCGACGCCCGTCGTTGGCGTGCTCGGGATCATCGACGACGTCGCCCGCCGCATTCCTTCGGGCTGGCAAGACACCGGCGACAACATCTACCTCCTCGGCACGACGAGCACCGAGCTCAGCGGCTCGGCATGGGCCGGCACCGTGCACGGTCACCTCGGCGGCCTGCCCCCAAAGGTCGACCTCGCACAGGAGAAGCGTCTCGCCGAGCTTCTGCAGGCCGGTGGCCAGCAGTCGCTCATCGCGAGCGCCCACGACCTCTCTGACGGTGGCCTCGCACAGGCGCTGGCCGAATCGGTCCTGCGCTTCGGCGTCGGCGCCCGCGTCTGGTTGCGCGAGATCATCGAACGCGACGGGGTGGATGCGGCATCCGCACTCTTCTCCGAATCGACCGGCCGCGTGATCGTGACGGTACCCCGCGAAGACGATGTGCGCTTCCAGGGCCTGTGCGAAGGCCGCGGCTACCCGGTGCTTCGCATCGGCGTCACCGACGGCACCGCGACAGACGAGCCCGTGCTCGACATCCAGGGCCTGTTCACCGTCACGCTGAGCGAGCTGCAGGACCTCTCGCGGGGCACCCTGCCCGAGCAGTTCGGCGCAGTTGTCAGCGAAGACGAGCGGACCCGCGCATGAGCAATGACGACGACCTCTCGACATTTCACGAGGCACGCCAGCGACGAGTGCGCATCACGGCGTGGGTCGTCATCATCGCGCTGATCCTTGGTGGCGGCGGCGCGACGGTATTCGCGCTGCTCTTTGGCTAGGGTGCGCCCCGACCCCCTGCACGCGTGAGCCACAGCGATACCATGGCTCAGTGAACGTTTTCGAATTTCTGAGTGCCTACTGGTGGCTTGCCTTTCCCATCATCGGCGCGCTCGCGGGCTCCGGCCGCGCGTGGCAGAAGAGCATCGAGCGACGTCACACCCGGCGTCTCGAGCTCTTGCGCGTCAAGGGTGAGATCCGGGCAGCGCAACTGGCGGCGAAAGGTGGGGTCGTCGTGCCCGCCGTCACCGGTGCGGTGCCGGCTGCGGCATCCGTCTCAAACACGGGCTCCGAGGCGAGCCGTCTTGTCAGGCTGCTCGCCGCCCACGACGATGTGAACCGGCGCTGGCTCGACTACGAACTCGATGTCGCGCGAATCATCGCGTTTCCAACGATGAGTGACGGGCGCGAACCCCTCACTGCCGCATTTCTGCGCGCGAAAAAGGTCGCCGATGGCCTCCGCCCCGAGTCTGCTCGTGTGCGGCCCGATGCCGAGACCATGAATGAGTACCGCGACGCCGTGCACGACTACGAGGTGGCGTTCGAGATCGCCGAACAAGATGCCCGCCGGCGCCGCGACTCGGGCTTCGAGCCCGCCGAGCGAAAGCGCCTCGCGACGGCGCAGCAGCTACTCAGCGTTGCCGTAGACGAGGCCGCGACCGCCGCAGAACGCCAGGTCGCGTATCGCCGCGTGCGCCAGGAGCTCGACGGCCTGATCGCGCTGCCCGACCAGGCGATCGAGGTGCTCGAGTCGAAGGTGTCGGCCGAGCTGACGAGCGGTCGCTCCGGCGAGACTGACACTCCTGCCGGCCCGTCTTCAGACGCCCGTGCTGCCGCCCCGTCCCCCGCGGCGCCCACTGCACCCGCCGCACCCGCGACCTGGCCGATACCGACTCGAGACCCGCGGACGCAGAACGGTGCCGCCGGCACACCCGGGGCATCCCCCACGCCCTAAACGGCGACCACCGCAAGGGGCCAGACACAGGGCAACACGGGCCAAACAGCAAGGGGCGCCACGGCCGAAGCCGTGACACCCCTCAGATCCTGCGTGCTGCTACTACGAGGTCAGGCCGTCAACCCAGGCCTGGTTCTCCGACATCCACGTCGTCACGATGTCGGTGTAATCCGTCACCTCGTCGTCGTGGTTGTACATTGCGTCTTCAAGTGCGAAGAGCAGCTCGGAGTCCATCGTGAAGCCCTTGAGCCAGGTGTTCACCTCGGGGAAGTCATCAGCGAAGCCGGTGCGGGTGAACGTGTGGATCGACTCCGCGTCGCCCAGGGTGCCCTTCGGGTCGTCCAGGTCGCGGATGTCGAACGCGTTGTAGGCCCAGTGCGGGCGCCACAGCGTCACTGCGATGTTGTCGCCGCTCTTGAGCGCCTTCGACAGTTCGGCAAGCATCGCCGGCGTCGACGACGTGATGAAGTCCATGCCCTCGAGGCCATAGGTCGGAATCACGTTGTCTTCGGTCGCCTGCGTCAGGCCGGCACCCGGCTCGATGCCGATGATGCGGCCGCCGAACGCGTCGGCGTTGGCCGCGAGATCTTCGAGCGAATCGATCGGGGCATCCGCGTTGACTGCAATCGTCAGCTTCGCGTCGTCGTTCCACGAACCGAGGTCGATGATCTTGTCGCCGTACTTCTTGAAGTAGTCGGCGTGCGTCAGCGGCAACCAGCCATCGAGTGCGAAGTCGTAGTCGCCGTTTGCAACGCCCGCGAAGACGGGGCCCGCGTCGGCGTACTCAAGGGTCACGTTGTAACCCTGATCCTCAAGCGCCTGCTTCCAGACGTACGAGACGGCTTCGCCCTCGGGCCACCCATTGAACACGCCAATGGTGAGGTCCTTCGAAGGTGCTGCGTCGCCGCCCCCGTTGTCGTCGTCGCCAGCGCCGGCGCATCCTGTGAGTGCAAGTGCTGCTGCTGTTCCGAGCGCGAGAACGCTCAGAAGGTGTCGTTTCTTCATTGTGTTCCTTTCCTCCCGCGTGCTGTGTCGCGGGTGTTGGGGATGCCCACGGGCGAGCCCGTGAGCGACGGCGCGAACGTTGCGCCGCGGGTTGTGGGGCGTCAGACCGAGGCGGTCGACGCCGCGGCGGCGCGGCGACTGTCGCGACCTGCCGTGCTGGATCGCGCTGTGCGCGAGCGGATGCCGAAGCCACCCGTGATGCGGTCGAGAATCATCGCGATGATGACCACCGCGAGCCCCGCCTCGAACCCGAGAGCGATGGCGGTGCGGCTCAGCGCCTGGATGATGTCTTTACCAAGACCCGGCGCGCCCACCATGCTGGCGATGACCGACATCGAAAGCGAAAGCATGATCACCTGGTTGACGCCAGCCATGATCGACGGCATGGCGAGCGGCAACTGAATCTGCCGCAGGATGCGACCGGGGGTCGCGCCGAACGCGTTGCCTGCCTCGACAACCTCGCGATCGACCCCGCGGATGCCGAGTTCGGTGAGACGTACACCCGGGGCGACCGCGAACAACACGGTCGCGACCATGCCGGGCACGACGCCAACACCGAACAGGAAGATGGCGGGAATCAGGTAGACGAACGCGGGCATCGTTTGCAAGAAGTCGAGAATCGGTCGCACGACTGTCGACACCGTCTGCGAGCGTGCCGCCCAGATGCCGAGCGGCACGGCGATCAGGATCGCGATAATCACCGCGACGATGGTCAGCGCGAGCGTTTGCATCGTGTTGTTCCACTGGCCGATGCTCACGACGAGCAACAGCCCGATGGCCGAGCCGATGGCGAGCTTCCAGCCCTTGGCAAGCCAGGCGATGGCTGCGATCACGATGATGATCACCCAGAACGGCGGTGCAGTGAAGATCCACTCGGCGCCCTTGTAGAGGCTCGAGAAGATCACCGCGATAAAATCAAACAGCCACCCGAAGTACTCGGTGACGAAGTCGATAAATGAGTTGACCCAGGACCCGATCGGAATACGGAAACCGTCCATTAGCTCACACCTCCGGTCGAAGCGGCGGGCGCGGTGGGCGACACCGGCGCAGGGCCTGGGGGCGGGGCATCCACAAGCGTTGTGAACTCGGCCACCATCTCGAGCGGACTCTGCACGATGGCGATCTCGCGCGTGGTCGCGGGCACGTTGCCGAGCGCCGCGAGCAGGGTGACGCGCGGGATCACACCGATCAGGCGGCGGTTCTTGTCAACGACGGCCAGCGGGACTGGGGTCTCGACAGCGCGTTCGACGATATCGGTGAGCAGGTCGTCTGGACCGACCGTGAGGACCGAGGGGTCGACGACGCTCCGCAGGTCGGTCTGGCCGGCCTTCACCGCACGGATGACCGCGCGGTCGGTGACAACGCCAACGAGTCGACGATTCTCGACCGCGAAGACGACGCTGGCCTGAAACTCTCGCATCACGCGAAGGGCGCCGCGCACGCCGGCGCTGATTGGTGTGGTGAGCCCTGGCGGTTCCATCACGGCGCTGGCGGTGAGCACGCGCGCGCGGTCCACATCCTGCACGAACTGGGCGACGTAGTCATTCGCCGGGTCGGTGAGAATCTCTTCGGGCGTGCCGAGCTGCACGATGCGGCCATCGCGCATCACCGCGATGCGGTCACCGAGGAACATTGCCTCGTTGAGGTCGTGCGTGATGAAGACGATTGTGCGGCCCAGCTCCTGCTGCAGCTCGACGAGCTGCTCCTGCATCTCGCGACGGATCAGCGGGTCGAGCGCCGAGAACGCTTCGTCCATGAGCAGGATGTCGGTGCCCGCCGTCAGCGCGCGTGCAAGGCCGACGCGCTGGCGCATACCGCCAGAAAGCTCGTCGGGGAACGCATCGGGACGGTCGCCGAGCCCGACCTTGTCGAGAATCTCGCGCGCCCGGGCGAGCCGCTCTTCCTTCGCGACGCCCTGAATCTCAAGCGCGTAGGCCGCGTTGTCGATCACCGTGCGGTGCGGCAACAGGGCGAAGTGCTGGAACACCATCGAGATGGATGAGCGGCGAATCGCACGAAGCTCGGCGGCTGAGGCATCCGTCACGCTCTTGCCGTGAACGATGACCTCGCCCGAGCTCGGCTCAAGCAGGCCGTTCAGCATGCGGATGATCGTTGACTTACCTGAGCCCGAGAGGCCCATGATCACGAAGATTTCGCCGCGCTTGACGGTGAAACTTGCATCGATGACTGCGGCCGTGCCAGCGTCGGCAACTTCGGCACGGGTTTGCCCCGCCTGAAGTCGTGCGATGGCCTGCTTCGGGTTGCGGCCAAATACTTTGAAGAGGTTTTTAGCCTCGAGTGCGTGTTCGACTGACACAGCTGTCTACCTCGGCGGCGAACTACCAGTACCGCATCGGTCGCGCCCGGGTCACGGCTATCGGCACACGCGAACAAGCGCGCCTACTCAAGCTGAAGACATCGGGCCATCAGCGATAATCCGTGCACCATACGCTCGAAAACTGCCCACCTGAGGCGGCTACTTTCGAGCGCGGACTGGTCGTGAGGCCCGCAAAGGCCTCCTTCGAAGCTAGCACGAAACAACCGGCGCCCCAAAAGAAGAGGGCACTCCGAACACCGATAGTGTCCCGTTTTTTCGCGGAAAGACGCGGGAGGGAGCGGGATGGCCCGCGTTTGGCTAGCGCTCGCTGGCGATGCGCTCGTGGTGGTGAATCACTTCTGCAACGACGAAGTTCAGCCACTTCTCAGCGAAGTCAGGATCGAGGTCGGCGTCGAGCGCGAGCGTGCGCAAACGGGCGGTCTGACGAGCCTCGCGGGCCGGGTCGCTCGGTGGCATCGCGTTGGTCGCCTTCAGCTCGCCGACCTGCTGGGTGCAGCGAAAACGCTCGGCGAGCATATAGATGAGTGCAGCATCAATGTTGTCAATGCTTGCGCGCAGGCGCAGCAGTTGCTCCTGGGGTGTCTCGTTTGCATTGACCATCGTTGATCCCTCCATCGCGCACGCAAGATTTACATCGAGACTAGCGCGCACCTGGGCGCTCGGACGCCGTGGCCCTAGAGTGTGACCATGAGTCTCCGCCCCGCCCGCAAGACCCCTCGCTCGACGACGGCGTCCAGCGGGAGCGCTGCCCGTGACGGCATGCCTCCCGGCACCCCTCCTCGACCCAGCGCTGCACCCGATCCTGAGGTGGCGACGAAGTTCTCACATCCCTTCGCGACGGGGTTCGTCGTCACGCTGGGCGTGCTTTCCGCGATCCTGCTCGGCATCGCGCTGAAGTCGCTCTCGACCGTCCTGATCTACGTCGTCTTGGCGTTGTTCGTCGCGCTGGGTCTCGACCCAATCGTGCGCAGGCTCGAACGCCACGGCGTCAAGCGGGGCTGGGGCATCCTCATCGTCTTCGCGAGCTTCCTGCTCGTGATGACCGGAGTGGTGTTGCTGATCCTGCCGCCGGTGATCCAGCAAATCGCGCAGTTCGCGGCATCCATTCCCGCGGCGCTCACCGACTTCCAACAGACCGATTTCTACAAGCAAGTCACCGCCACCTTCGGCGCCAACCTCGCCGATCTCGTCAACCAGGCCAAGTCGTTCATCTCGAACCCTTCAAACCTGATGGCGATCGGCGGCGGCGCGCTACAGTTCGGTGCCGGCGTTGTGGGCGCCGTCTCGGGCTCGTTCATCGTTGTCGTACTGACGCTCTACTTCCTCGCGTCGCTCAGCACGATGAAGCTCGCGTTCTACCGCGTCATGCCTGCCCGCTCGCGTGCCACGATCGCGAACCTCACCGATCAGATCACCGACTCGGTTGGTGGCTACCTCATCGGCATGGTGATCCTGGCGGCGTGCAACTCGATCATTGCGTTCTTCCTGCACTTGATCCTGGGGCTGCCGTTCCCGGCGTTGATGGCGCTGCTCGCCTTCTTCATTACCCTGATTCCGCTCATCGGTTCGGTGCTGTACTGGGTCGCCGCGAGCGTCATCGCGCTCTTCTCGAGCCCGCTGCTCGCACTGCTCTTCGCGGTCATCTACCTCGCTTATATTCAGCTCGAGGCATATTTCCTCACACCCAAGGTGATGAACAAGACGATCTCGATCCCCGGCTCGCTCGTGGTGATCGGTGCGCTGGTCGGCGGCACCCTGCTCGGGCTCGTCGGCGCGCTGGTCGCGATCCCCGTCACCGCCTCGCTGCTGCTGATCGTGAAGCAAGTCTGGATACCGAAGCAGGACGCGAAGTTCTAACGACGAGTGGATGCCGCGGCCCCGTGCCGCGGCATCCACTCGCGTTCATTTTGCCGAGGTGCGTGTCAGTCGACGCGCGCGGGCAGGATGCACGAGGGCGACCCGGCCTCGCTGCGGTGCCGCACCCGGCCGGGAACACCCGAACGCTCAGATATCGGGAGCGAGGTCACCTCGCCAGAGAGCTGGTTGGCAACCAGGAGCGTGTCTTGCTCGACCAGGTGATGCCGCGGCCAGTCGCCGCCGCTCTCGACCATGGCGATCGGTTCGACGCGTTCGCCCGAACCACGCACCTTGAGCGTCGCAATTGCGTCGCTGCCGCGGACACCGGCGTACAAAAACTCGCCTTTGCGCCCCGCGCTCAGCTCTGACGGAAAATCGAACCCGGCCCGCGCATCGCCCGACACGGGCACGCCCGCAACGACGCCCCAGCGCCCGTGAGGTCCGGGCGCAAGCGTGAAGACCTCACACGAGTACTCGGTCACGACGTGCAGGTGGCCGCTCGGGTGCACGGTCATGTGCCGCGGGCCTGAACCCTTGGGCAGCGCCACAACGTGGTCGGCCTTCAGCGTGTTCGAGGCGACCTTCCAGATGCGCACGGCGTCGAAGCCGAGATCGGTCGTCGCAATGCGTCCGTCGGGCAGGAACGCGCTCGCGTGCGCGTGCGAGACGCGCGGGGGCGCCTGGTCGATGTCGGGAGCTGCGGAAGCACCGGGAACGTCAGCGTCTGCACCTGCGCCGCCGTCGAGGGCGTTGGCGCCCGCATCCGTGCCGTCGTAGCCCTCACGTGCCACGCTCACGGCCTCGACTCGCGCGTCCTCGGCCAGGGCAGCCGCCATCGCGCGGAGGTCGCGAATCGCGGCGGCGGTGAAGACGTCGCGCTCGTCGCCATGCGCATCGGCCCCGTGCGGATCGCGGATCACGTCGTCGGTGACCACGATCGCCCCGGCGAGTCCGCCCTGGGCGTCGAGCGAGACCCGCACCACCCGGCCGTCGCCGTAGCAAGTGACGACGAGAAATGCGCCGTCGGGTGCGACTGCGATGTGGCACGGGCTCTCGCCGACGCGCAGCGAACGCCCGAGCGGCCGCAATCGCATCACGTCAGCACGCTCGTACGCGGCAATCGCGCCCGCGCCCTCATGCGCCGCGTAGACGACGTCGAGGGTCGGGTGCGCAGCCAACCATGACGGTGAGGGCGACGGCGCACGGGTCGCAAGCCTGCCGAACGAGAGCGAGCCCGACGACCACGCGGTGTCGACCGCGCCTGCCGTCAGCGTGCCGATGCCCTCGCTCCGGCCGCCCATCGCCGACAGGTCGGCACCATAGCCACCGACCCAGAACAGCATGTCAGTCGGTCAGGTCGTGGCGCACGATGACCGCCTCGCGGTCGGCGCCGACACCGATCACCGAGATGCGGGTGCCACTCATGGCCTCTAGCGCCAGCACGTACTCTTGCGCCCGAATCGGGAGGTCTTCGAAACGGCGAACACCGGAGATGTCTTCGCTCCAGCCGTGGAACTCTTCGTAGATCGGCACGGCGTGGTGGAAGTCGGTCTGGTTGACCGGCACCTCCTCGAAGCGCACACCGTCGACGTCATACGCGACACACACCGGGATGGTCTTGAGACCGGTGAGGATGTCGAGCTTGGTGAGCACGAGGTCGGTGAGGCCGTTAATGCGGGTCGCGTAGCGCGTGATCGGCGCGTCGTACCAGCCGACGCGGCGGGGCCGGCCGGTGGTAGTGCCGAACTCGAAGCCTCGCGAACGCAGGAACTCGCCCGACGCATCGAAGAGCTCGGTCGGGAACGGGCCCGAACCAACGCGCGTCGTGTACGCCTTGACGATACCCACGATGCGGTCGAGCTTGTTCGGGGCAACGCCCGAACCGATCGCCGCGCCGCCGGACGTCGCCGACGAGGAGGTGACGAAGGGGTAAGTGCCGTGGTCGATGTCGAGCATCGTCGCCTGGCCGCCCTCGAACAGCACGGTCTCGCCGCGGTCGAGCGCCTCGCTGAGCAGCAGGCCGGTGTCGGCCACCATCGGGCGCAGGCGATCTGCATACGAGAGCAGTTCTGTCATGATCTCGTCGACCGTGATCGCGCGACGGTTGAACACCTTGACCAGCAGGTGGTTGCGCTGGTCGAGCGCACCCTCGACCTTTTGACGCAAAATGTTCTCGTCGAACAGGTCTTGCATGCGGATGCCCACGCGGTTGATCTTGTCGGCATAGGCCGGGCCGATGCCGCGACCGGTCGTGCCGATCATGCGCTTGCCGAGGAAGCGCTCGGTGACCTTGTCGATCGTGCGGTGGTACTGCGTGATCACATGCGCGTTGGCGCTGATCTTGAGCTTCGAGGTATCGAGACCGCGCGCGTTGAGCGCCTCGATCTCGTGGAACAGCACCTCGATGTCGACCACGACGCCGTTGCCGATCACCGGCGTTACGCCGGGAGTCAGGATGCCCGAAGGCAAGAGGTGCAGCGCGTACTTCTCGTCGCCGATGACGACGGTGTGGCCCGCGTTGTTGCCGCCGTTGAACTTGACGACCCAGTCAATGCGACTGCCGAGCAAGTCTGTCGCCTTGCCCTTGCCCTCGTCGCCCCACTGGACGCCAACGATCACGATTCCTGGCATTGGAAGTACCCCCTGAGGAACGGACGCCCGAGTGGCGCCGTACGGCTCGAACGGCCATCCACCAGTCTACCGGCGGGCGCGGCTTCGCCCGAACGGAAGCGCGAAAAGACCCGCACAGCCTCGAGAAGCTGTGCGGGTCTTTTCATGCCTGCGGGTGCAGCGCGTGCGCTCTGCGCACCTGCTGCTTACGCGTTCTGGCGGCGACGCACCATTCCGGCGACCACGAACCCGCCACCGGCGAGCAGCAGGATCGCACCGAACGGCACGGCCCACAGCGCGATCTGGCCACCCGTGAGGGGCAGTCCGATCTCGTACGTGTTGTCGACGACGATGGATGCCGCGGCCCCAGCTTCGACCGTCACGCGTGCTGTTGAGGCATCCGCACCGTTCTCAGGCGTCATCGTGGTGAGCACGGCGCCGCCGTTGTCGGTCTCGACGAGCGTGCAGTCCGCACCGACCGGAAGGTCGCTGTAGCGCACACCGTCGGTGATGGTGATCTGGCGAGTTGCCCCGCCGGGGATTTGGAGCGCCGATCCCTGCCAGAAGCAGGTCAACTCGATCTCGAACACGCGCTTGGCGTGGTCACCGTTCGGGTCGCCCCACACGTACTTCTCGACCTCGATGGCACCGAGCTCGAACGTGTTGACGATGGCGACCTGGGTCGGCGCCACGGCGTTCGTGATCGTGACCGCGGTGATCGGGTTCGAGGCGTCGTCGAGAATCTCGACCGTGGTCGCGCCGCCGGTGTCGCTCTCTTCGATGCCACACTCCGCGCCGACGGGCAGCGAGGCGTAGAGCGCCGTGTAGTTGCCGGCAGCGTCGAGCACGCGGCTCGCACCACCCGGCACGCGTACCGGGCGCCCGTCGAGCGTGCACGTGATCGTGATCTCGAAGGGGCCTGCACCGTAGAGCGCCGCGCCGGGGCCCTCGATCCGCTTCTCGATCTCGAGCGAGCCGATCGTGAACGTGTTCGTGACGGTGACCGTTACGACGTCGTTCACTCCGATCACGACGGGGTTCGTCGACACGGTGGTGTCTTGCGCACCGGCGGCGTCGATCTCGGTCACGGTGCACTCGGCGCCGGTAGGCAGGTTGTCGATCTGCTTCGCCAAGGGCTCGGCGCCGCCGAGGATCAGCGTGCCGTTGTAGACGGTGTCGGGATCGGCACCATCGAGCACGCAGACGATCTGCATCTTGAAGGGCCCCTGACCGAAGTCGGCCGCGCCGGCTCCCGTGACGAACTTCTCGACCTCAAGCGAACCGACCGTCATCAGGTTCTCGAAATTCACCGAGGTGATCGCGGTCTCGTCGCCAACCGTGAAGCCCAGCGAGATGCCCGTTGCGACGCTAGGAACACCGTCTTGCGTCAGCGTGATCTCGGTCGACCCGGCGAGGCCGCGGTCAGTCTCCGACACGGTGCAGACTGCACCCGTCGGGATCCCGTCGAAGCGCTTCTTCTCACCGTCACCCAGCGAGAAGCTGCGGTCGGCCGTGGGCACGGCCTCCTGACCCAGGTACTCGCACGTCACGGTGAAGTCGAACTTCTGGTCGTATGCGATGGCCGTGCCGTCTTGATCAACAGCAGTACCGGCATCCACAGTCTTCGACACTTCGAAGCCACCCATGTGGAACTCGTTCGTGATGACGAGCTTGCCCGTCTGGGTGTCACCGATGTAGGGCTGCCAGATGGCCGGGTCTTCGCTGAGGTCGCGCTCGGCGACCACGTCGATCGAAGGTGCCGTCACGGTGACACCCGCGGGCGGGTTCGTCTCCGTGATGTTGCAGTCTGCGAACAGCGGCAGGTTCACCGGTCCGGTCTGGTTGTTGTAGAGGTAGACGTCGCCGTTGGCAAGCACCTTGGGCTTGCTCGCGTCGCCGCCTGCCGCGTTCAGCAGCGTGACCGCTTCGCCGCCCGAGACACACGTCACCAAGAACTCGTAGTCGGTCGGGAGTTGGATGCTGCTTGCGAAGGCCGGGGCATCCACAATCTTCTGCAGGTTCAGCTGACCGGTCGCGGTGGCGATGCCCACGCGCTGCGGCTCAAGCACCAGCTCTGCACGCTCGGGCTGCGTCGTGGTTGCCACGGTGCGCGACGAACCAGCGAACGAGTTGTACGCCACCGGAGTGCCCTCGGGGTCTGCACTTGCAGCCGGGAGCAGGAACGGCGTGCGCGTGTTGAACGTGAGCTGCAGCGTCTCGCCGGGGCGAAGACCGGGGCCGGGCACCGCGTTGTTAGGGTTCGAGAACTCCGTCACAAACTTGATGCTCTTCGCCCCTTCGAGCTCTGACTCGGGCGTGCTCGCGTCGAACTCGACCCAACCGAAGTTGCAGCCCGCGTTCGGAGTGGCGAGTGCCGTGTGCACCTGCACCGCGTTCGTGTTGCACGCCGCGTTGAGCACCACGTTCGAGACGTAGCCACGAACAGTCCCGTACTGGCCATCGGCGAGCGTGGCGAGGTTATCGCTCAGCTGGCCGAGCATCGTCACTGCGAACTGCGAGCCGCGAGCGCTGCCCACAATCACGCCGCGGTCTCCCACGTCGGGCAGCACGTCGACGGCCGCAACGACCTTCGCGTTCGTGTTGCCGGTGTTCATGAAGTCAAGACGCCAGGACGCCTCGCCGCCGGGGCGGGTGATCGGTGCACAGGGGTACGAGGTGAAACCGTCGCTGGTGAGGCCCGAGATCGCCGGGTCACAGTCAGCGGCTGTGCCACGCACGTTCAGCACGCCGAGGTCGTCGCGAGTGGTGGCGGGGTCGCCCGCGCCGTCACCCTTGACCCACTTCTTCATCGCCACGGTCGCGCTTGCGCGCGGCACCACTGCGGTGTCGGCGGTGCAGTCGGGCACGTTCGATCCGACGGCCTTGGGAATAAGGTCGGTGGTCGTCGACTCACACTTCTCGAAGTCGCGATCCGACGTCGCGGTGATCGAGTTCGTCACCGTCGTGTCGGGCGAAAGGCCCGGACGGAAGCGCAGCGGCGCCGTGATCGTCAACTTCCAGCCCGACTTGAAGACGAAGCCCTGCTTGCTGTTGGTGATCGAGAGCAGGCCGGTGGTCTCGTTCAGTGAGGCCGTGAAGCCGGTGTCCCCCGCCGCGGGGGCGCCAGGGCCGGTGATCGAGAAGCTGTAGGCCTTCGGGAGGGGTTCGACCAGCGGCGAAACACCGTCGATGAGCCCGACCTGGTCGGTGACCTCGAAGCCCGTCATGTCCCACTTGCCGGTGTTCTCCACCTGCATCACGAAGTTGATCGGGCCTGCGGGGTTGACCGTGTTGGTCGAGCCGCGCGTCTTCGTCACCTTGATCGAGTTTGCCAGGTGGGTCACCTGCGTCGTGGCTTCAGCGGTCTCGTCATCGGTGAACACCTGCGCCGGCCCAAACTGGGCGACACCGGACGTGGACAGCGAGTTTGAGATCGTGCCAGCGACGGTCTCGCCGGGGTTCGGGGCAAGGTCCGGACGCGTGGTCGAAACCAGCGTCGTCGGGTCGCTCCGCAGCGTGTCACGGCGCGAGGTCAGGAGCGTGATGTTCAGCTGCGGGTTGTGCGGACGCTCCCACTGCTCGACCGCGCCGTCAACCACGCGACGAATCTCATAGCGGACGCCAACGACGGTGGCCGCGTCAACCCCGCCAGGCAGCCCAAGGGTCACGTTGTTGCCACTCGCTACGGCGCTCCAAGAGCCCTCCACGATGCAGGGCGAGCTCGCGTCGAGCGGCACACCGTTGCAGTACGCGAGGAGCTCGCTGCCAACCAGGCGGTATTCGACGTCACTGGTGGCGTCGTCGTCAACAAGGAAATCCACCTTGACCTGGTTTGCCGGTGCCGGAACGCGAATGCTCGACTCGACGTAGTCCATCGTGTTCCAGAACGTCGGCGAGAAGTCCGTCACAGTAAGCAGCGTCGTGCGTGCCGTACCCGTCGGGCGTGCGGTCAGCGTGCTGGTGTAGGCCTTCGAACCGTTCTCGGCGACCGCGGTCGGGTTGATCCGCTTCGAGGTCGTCACCGCGTACTCGCCAGCGACGATCTTGAAGTCGTCGGTCGCCGTGGCGTCGCCAGTGCTGCAACCGGTACCCGGGCACACGATGCGACCGGGGCTGTCGATCTGCGTGCCTGCAACGTTGACGATCGGGGCGTTGCTCTCGACGATCGCCGCTCCACCCGTGCGTTGCGTCGAGCGCAACTGCCACGTGAGGTTCAACTCGCCGGTGGCACCTGCCCCGATGATGGGCAAGTTGCCCGTGCGAGCAAACGTCACCTCGATGCCGATCACATCGGCGAGGTCGGCGGGCTTGAGCAGCTTGGCTAGGCCGAGCACGTACTTGGTCGTGCCACTGCCCGCGCGCGTGAGCCCGACCGAGACATCTGACTCACTCATGCCTGCCGGGATCGTGACCCCGTCGATCGAGTAGAGGTTGAGCACCTCGAACGCCGTCGGCGCCGTCTGGGTCGGCGCGGGGTCGGTAATGACCATGCTCGACACTCGCGTTGCCGACGAGTTCGTCGCCTTGATCGTCGACGAGATCAACGGGAAGTCCGCGGGGGCTGTACCAGCCTGCGGAAGCCCGAGCACGTCTTGGTCAAACGCCTTCTCGAGCGAGACGTTGAGCGGGCTGTCAATGATCGTGATCTCATCGTTTGCACGCGTGGTGACGTCAACGCCAGTTGCCGTGTTCACGCCATGCGCCGATGCGGTGTTGTTGACAAGACCGACGGTGCCGGTGTTGTACGTGCCGTCGTGCAGGTTGCCGAGTACCCACTCAGTGGGGGCGCTGCGCAGCGTGTCACGAACCTCGAAGACGAGGTCGATCGGGCGGCGCTCGTAGCCGCTTCCGACGCCGGCGCCAGCCGTGCCCTCGCTGAAGGTCATGCGCACACCGAGCGCTTCACGCTGCTCGGCGGCGGTCAGCGTGTAGCCACCGAACCCGCCGTCACAGCCGTCTGCACACGCCGCCGTCGTGATGTCGTTCCACGGGTTGCCAGCGGCACCCGTGTAGAGCTCAACCTTCGTGACACGGTCGTTCACGATCTGCGGATCGGTGGCCGAGGTGATCGGGCGGATTGCAACGAGGTTGAACGCGTCGTACACCGAGGTGGCGACGTTGGTGCGTTCGCCATCCGAGCCCGGGTCGCTGATCTGTACCGTGGTGAGGTTCAGACCCTGTGTGCTCCAACCGAGGCGCAGCGCACGGCTCTCGTTCGAGAGCGCCGGCACGGTGTCTACGAGCCAGTTCTTGTCGATCAGGTCGACGCCAACACCCGAACCGTCGATCGGGACAACGATGATGTCGTCCTGTGCGTCGTCGGTGGCGTCAGGGTCAAGCGCGTCGGGGTTGTGCACGGCAGACTGCGCGACGTTGGTGTAGGTCGTGGCCGTGTTGTGCTTTTCACTGACCTCGATCTTCATGTAGCTGTGCACCACGAAGCCGGGCGGCAGAAGATCGGTGCACGTCGGCAAGAATTCGTACTGGATGCCGCCGACGTCAGCGCGCAGGTTCTGCGGAATTTCGAAGTTCCATTTTGCGACGGGCCCAGCGATGGTGTCTGCACCGGGGAAGACCGTCCATTTGCCGGCGGACTTCGACCAGAACCGCAACGTCAGCGTGCTGCAGTCGGGAATGTCGGTGTTCTCGACGCTCGTGGGGGCAAACGCCTCCCAGAACTCGGGGTTTGCCGCGGGGTTGGCCGGGTCAGAAATGATCAAACTCTTCGAGCCGACCGTCGAGTCTTAGGTGACCTTGCTGGTCAGGGTAACGAGCGCGTCGGTACCGGGCACGCCAAAGACCTGCTCAGGCGTGATCGACTTCGAAACCTCGGTGTCGACCACAAGCGGCGAGACGGTGACGCCCGCGTCGTCTTTTGCGACACCGGATGCCCCGTCCACGTTCTCGACGCGCACGTCAACGTGGTTGGTGCCCGAACGCACGCCGGGGGTGGTGACGGGCAGCGCCGTCACCTTGAGCGGCAAATTCGCGTATGCCCGCGAAGGAATATCGTCGCCCGCGGCGCTGAAGGTGATGGTGAACCCTTCGACCGTGCGGCCCGGGGTGGGCGGAGTCAGTGTGTGCACCGTTGTCGAAGTTCCGCCGGAAGCCGGGCAGCCAGCGGCATAGGTGTACTCAATCGTGGCGCTCGTGGCGCCTTCGGGCCATTCGAGGGCGCTCCCGAAACCGTCAAACGTCAGACCCTGAGCGGTGAAGTTCGGCTGGCCAGCCGAGGGCTCGGTCAGCTTCAGTTCCTTGACACTCTGTGCACCGACGGTGGCAACGATGGTAGCCGTGGTGCTCTGCCCACTCACCAGTGCCGAGCGAGCAAAATCCTTGGTGACCGCAACGTCGGGGTCTTGATTTGCAACCACGATGCTTGCGGTGTCTTTGACAGGGGCGCTGGTCGTGCCGCCCTTGCTCACGGTCGACTGCGCGTCGTTCGTGATGGTGACCTTCTGGTCTTTCGCGATCGAAGTCACCGTGTCGTTGGTCTCGGAGTGCACCACGACCTCGCCGGACACACCGGGCGCGAAGCTTCCGGTGAACGTCACGCGAACCCCATCGGCGCCCGAAAGGGGCGCGGGGGCGGTGGCGGTCCATGCGCCAGCGACGAAGTACTCGACGACCTTGCCGGTGGTACCAGCAGGGTCGGTGATGTCAACGCTCGTCATGTCGAGGAAGCCGAGGCTCGCGAGAGGAGGGTTCGCGGGGTCTTGCACGGTGATGGTGTCGACGCTCTGGTTCGAGCTGTTGCCAGGCTTGAGCGTCCAGTCGACGGCACGGCCGGGAACAGCCGGAATCGTCGAGCTCGGCGCCACGGTCTTCTTCAGCGCGGGAGCGAGCGTCGTCGTGACGGCGAGGGTGACATCTGCGGAGGAGTCGACCTCCGGCGCGTTCGCGGCATCCACGGTCGCCGTGTTCGTGATCGTCTCACCGTTGTACTCACCACTGGTGGTCGTCGGCACGTAGACGCTCACGGTCACGAGCATGCTGCCGCCGCCGGCGATACCCGTGCCTGCACCGATCCCGGTTCCGAACGTCTCTTTGCCATCAACGCGGAAGCTCTCGCGGCCGTTCTCATCGGTCGTGAACGTGATGTCCGAGCCGATCGATGCAACGACCGGGTGCTCGACATCCGGGTCGAGCACGAGCGGCGCGGGGAGGGTGTCGACGAGGAATGCATCGATGCAACCGGGGCTCGTCGTTGACGAACAGCCGACCAAAATCTCATAGTCGAAGCGGTCGCCCGGACGGAACTGCGTCTGCGACCCGACAACCGACTTCTGGTTGGAGAGCACCGCGTCATCTCCAGCGGCCATCGCAGCCGTTGGGACCACGAGCCCCCCGAACACGAGCGCGAAAATCGCGGCAAGCGCGCCAAACGTACGTTTCTTCATGCATTCCCCCTCGGAATGGCGCCGCTGATCCCAAGGCGCCGAGCAAAATCCTCAATACTCTATGCAAATTCACACGGAGAAGGATTGTGATATGACCCGGTCAGGGGTTGTGGTGCGCGAGGGTGGCGGGGGTTGGGTGGGCGCGGCTTATGGGCGCCCGCGCAGCTGTTGTCGCTGGCGTTGCTCTTGCCGCCGCTGCCGCCGCCGCGCTATTTCTCGTCGCGCCGCTGCTGGCGCTCCGCACGCTGCCGTTCGCGGGTGCTGCGCTCGCGAACAAACATCACAAACACCCCGCCGCCCCCAATGATCACCACGGCGACCGTGACGGCAAGGATCAGCGGCAGCGGGTTGAAGGCCGACGCAGCGGCCGCCTCTGTCGCTTGCGAAATGATGAGGGCTGCTGTTGCCAACATGGGTGCTCCCTGTTCGGGGTGGATGTCGTGTGGCCCACGGTGCGAGTGAGCGTGGGCGGTGCAAAGCGAAACTCTGCACCTTCAACGGTATCCCGCCCGCGGTGACTGCGAGACGAGATCAACGATTGGATGCCGCGGCGCTAGGCTTGACGTATGTCTAAGGTCCTCACATCTCTGCCCGTCGGCGAACGCGTCGGCATTGCTTTCTCCGGGGGCCTTGACACCTCGGTTGCCGTCGCGTGGATGCGCGACAAGGGTGCGATCCCCTGCACCTACACGGGCGACCTCGGTCAGCCCGACGAAACCGACATCGACTCGATCCCGGGCCGCGCGCTCGAGTACGGCGCCGAGATCTCGCGCCTGATCGACTGCAAGACCGCGCTGGTCGAAGAAGGCCTCGTCGCCCTCGCGTGCGGTGCGTTCCACATCCGCTCGGGCGGTCGCACCTACTTCAACACCACGCCGCTGGGCCGGGCCGTCACCGGCACGATGCTCGTGCGTGCAATGAAAGACGATGGCGTCGACATCTGGGGCGATGGCTCCACCTACAAGGGCAACGACATCGAGCGGTTCTACCGCTACGGCCTGCTCGCCAACCCCGCGCTTCGCATCTACAAGCCGTGGCTCGACGCCGACTTCGTCGCGCAGCTTGGTGGCCGTCAAGAGATGAGCGAGTGGCTCCTCGAGCACGGCTTCCCATACCGCGACTCGGCAGAGAAGGCCTACTCGACCGACTCGAACATCTGGGGCGCGACGCACGAGGCCAAGACCCTCGAGTTCCTTGACGCGTCGCTCGAAATCGTCGACCCGATCATGGGCGTGCGCTTCTGGGACCCCTCGGTCACGATCGACACCGAAGACGTGACCGTCACATTCGATCAGGGCCGACCCGTCGCGCTCAACGGCACCGAATACACCGACCCGGTCGCGCTCGTCTTCGAAGCGAACCGCATCGGCGGCCGCCACGGCCTCGGCATGAGCGACCAGATCGAAAACCGCATCATCGAGGCGAAGAGCCGCGGCATTTACGAAGCGCCGGGCATGGCGCTCTTGTTCACCGCGTACGAGCGCCTGGTCAACGGCATCCTGAACGAAGACACCCTCGCCACGTATCACGAGCAGGGCCGCCGCCTCGGCCGCCTGATGTACGAGGGCCGCTGGCTCGAGCCGCAGTCGCTGATGCTGCGCGAGTCGATCCAGAAGTGGGTCGGTTCGACGGTCAGCGGCACGGTCACGCTGCGTCTGCGCCGCGGTGAGGACTACACGATCCTCGACACCACGAGCCCCTCGCTCTCGTACGCCGCCGAGAAGCTCTCGATGGAGCGCGTCGGCGACGCCGCCTTCGGTCCCACCGACCGCATCGGCCAGCTCACCATGCGCAACCTCGACATTGCCGACTCGCGTTCGCGCCTCGAACAGTACGCGGCCATGGGCCTCATCGGCGGCGCCACGGGCGAACTCGTCGGCAAGGTCACCGCGGGTGGCGCTGGCGAGATCCTCGATTCGGGTGTCCCGATGGATGCCGCGGCCGAAGCCCTCGACGCCGCAAACGAGTCGTCGGCTTTTGAAAGCGGCACCGACTAAACAGGCTCAGCGCTGCGCGTGGGTTCCCGGTCTTACTGACCGGGGACCCACGTTGCATTTTCGGCGGGCTGCCCAGTTTTCGACGGCCCGCCGCGTCCTGAGGCGGGCCGCCGCGTCTTAGACAACCTGTCGCCGCCTGCGAACGACGAGCAACACGGCTCCGGCGATGAGGAGCCCCACCGCCACGCCCCCGCTGCCAAACAACACCGTGGTGCTCATGCCCGTCACCGGCAGTGGCGGATCGAAGCGGTTGTCGACGACGACGGATGCCGCGGCATCCGCCCCGATCGTCAGCTTCGCCATCGACGAGTCATCCGGCGACGCCGGGGTCATCGTCACCGCGTTCGCGCCGCCATGCTTCGTCTCGACGATCGTGCACTCGGCCCCGACCGGGAGCTCGGCGTAACGCACCGGCGCCGCCGTGCTCAGCGCCCGCACCGCACCGCCCGGCACCGCGATCGGCGCACCGTTCCACGTGCACGCGGCCGCGATCTCGAACTCGTCTGCGCTGTGTGCCGAGGCGTTGCCGCCCGATACCGTCTTGCTCACGACGAGGGCGCCCAGTGCGAACGTGTTGGTCACGGTCGCCTCGACGTTGCCCGCCGCCACCTGGAAGACCCCGAGCGGCGCGTTGTCGGCGCCGGTGATCGTGGTGCTCGTCGCTCCGCCGGTCACGGTTTCGGTGAGCGAACACCGCAGGCCGACCAGGAGCGGGTCGTACGTCGTGCGGTAGCCGTTGGCGGCGTTGAGCTCACGCGCTGCGCCCCCAAGAATCGCGACGGGTTCGCCGAGCGTATTCGTGCACGCGAGCGTGACCTCGAACGGCCCGGCACCCCACAGCGCCGCGCCGGCACCGTCGACGACCTTCGCGACGGTGATCGAACCCGCGTTGAAGGTGTTCGTCACGGTCACGCCCACCGTCGTGCCAGCACCAATCGTCACCGACGCGGGTGCGATGACGGTCGAGTTCGCACCGCCGTTCACGATCTCGGTCACCGTGCAGACCGCGCCCGCGGCAATGTTGTCGACCGTCGCAGACAGGGGTCGCGCCCCGCCGAGCGTCACAAAGTTCGACCAGACGGGCATCGCGCCCGCCCCCGTGTCGAGCTCGCAGTCGACGAGGAGCATGAACGGCCCGCCACCGAATCCGGGGCCCGCGGCCCCGTCGATGACCTTGTCGAGGCGCAGCGACCCGGCCCCGAAGGTGTTCGTCGCTTCCACTTCAATCGTGGTGCCGTTCGCGATCGTCACGTCGACAGCGCTGGCGACTACCGGCGCAGCGGGCGTGCCATCTTTGCTCACGACAAACGAGGTGGATGCCGCACCCAGCGCGTCAGTCTCGGTGACGGTGCACGCACTGTTGACCGGCAAGCCGGCAAGCGCCCAGAGTTCATCCGGCGAGAGCGCGGCGGTCATCGGGGTCGCGGCGTCATAGCCGTCTGCCCAGACCTCTGCGCCACCGAAGGTGCACACGACGCTAAAGCCGAATGGGCCGTATTTGATGGGGTTTCCCTGCGCGTCGCGGCCAGCGGCATCCACATTCTTGCGAATCGTGAGGTCAGAGATCTCGTAGACGTTCTCGACTCTCACCACACCGATCGGGCCCCCGGGGGTGCCCACTGTCGCCGTGCCGATGTTGGACGATGTTTGCCCGAAGTGCCCCTCTGTCGCGGTGCACTCGGCCCCGATTGGGATCCCGTCGACCACAACGGGCACGGCGCCCGGAACGAGCCGGAGCAGGGGAAGCCCGGTGATCGGTGCGCCGTCGAGCGTGCAGACGAGCTGCACGGGGAAAACGCGCGGCGCGAGGTTCGCGGCCGGGCCCGAGATGAGCTTCTGGAGCGAGATCGACGCGGTCGGAAGCGACACACCGACCCTGCGCCCCTCGGTCGCCGGCACTGCGACCGCCGTTGTGTTGATCGCCGAGCCGCCGGTCGAGACCGAGTTGTAGGCAATCGGGTAGGGCGTGCCCGCGCGTACCGTCGCCGTCGTCCGCGTCTGGAACTGCAGGTTGAGCGCTTCGCCCGGCTGCAGGAGATCGCCCGCGGGCATCTTGATCACGAACTTCAGGCTCCGCACGTCGGCGGGACCTGCACCCTGCAAGGGCAACCACGCACCCGGGGCGCACTGCGTGCCGAGCGGGTTGAGGTCGGCGGTGCACGGTACTGACGACGTGGAGTAAAACGTGGTGAGCACCGCGCCGACCGGTGTGGTCGGCATCGGGACGAGCACTGCGCCGCCGACGAACGTCGGCTGCCAGGCGCTCTCGCGCGGCACCGTGGCGATCAGACCCTGGTCACCCGGAGTCGGCAGGTTGTCGATCGAGACAATCTGATCCATCGGGAGCGTGCCCGAATTGACCACGGTGAAGCGCCAGGTCTCGGTGGCTCCGGGCAACGTGACTGGCACGCACGGCGAGCGATAGAAACCCTCGGGGGTTGCCGTCCCATCGCACACGAAGCGGTCGGCGGTGCTGAGCACCTCTGGGATTCCGGCAAGGCCGTGCGGGGCATCCGCCTTCACGTACTTAATCGTGCTGAGCGCCGGAATGGCGAGCGGCGAGACCGTGGCCGTGTCGGAGCATGACCAGTAGGGCCCGCCCGATCGCTTCGTCACGCAATCGTCGAATGGCTCGGCGCCCGCGATCACTGCCTCATTCACGACGTCCATATCGGGCGTGATGCCTGGCCGGAGCATGAGCGCGATCGTGATCCGGTACGACTGCCCGACGCCCAACACGGTGCCCGGCGGCGCCCTGAAGACGATCCGATCGGCCTGCTCGTCAATGGTGAGCGCCGCCGGGTCGGTCGGCAGCGGGAGCCCCTCGGCCGGGCTTGGCGTCGGGCCGCTCAGCGTGAAGGTGTAGGGAGAAACGCTCGGATCGCGGTCCGGGTCGAAAATCAGCTGTGCGCCGACCGCATCCATTGGGAGCACGTCAGAGAACACGGGATCGCTGATCGGTCGTTCACCGGCGTTCGCGAAGTTCAACGTGAATGGAATCACGATGCCTGGCCGCACGTCGCCGCTCGGGGTCTTGGCGACACTCACCATGTTTTGCAGGTGCAGGTAGCGGTACTGGGCCTCGGCGGTGTCGTTCGCATCCAGCGAGACGCCGGGCGCAACATTCACCGAGGTGGCTTCGCCAGAGATGTGGTTATTGAAGACGCCGGCGGCAGGCTGTCCGGGCGCCGCGATCTGGTCACTTCGCGTCGTTGGCACAGGGCCACCGGTGCGCAGCTGACCGCGGCGCTGCACCAGCACGGGGATCTTCTGCAGCGGATTTGCCGGGTTCGACCACCCCAGACCGCCTTCATCCCAAAATTGGAATGAGATCTGGTGCACATCGGCGGGGGCCTGGTTCATGAACGTCACGACCTCGTCAAGCCTGCCGCCGTTTGAGCTGCACTGCTCGGCGCCGCCGCCGTTGACCACGACAGTACCGTTGACATCGACAAACGTGCCGCCGTCGGCATAACAGGCGCGCACGCGCGTGATTGGGGCCTTGAGGGCGAAGTTGGGGTCGAGTCCGACGAGCTCGAACGCGTTCCAGAATGCTGCGTCTGCATCGGTGATCGTCATCGTGACGGCGCGTGCCGAGCCCGATGGCTGCCCGGTCAGGTTCATGACGATCGGGGCGTTGTCGGGCTCTTTCTGCTCGGCGGGCGTGAACGACTTCGTCACCTCGACTCCGAAGCTGGGCTCCCTCAGGGTGAGCGTCGCCGAGTCTTCGTCGCACGCATACCGCGGCTCGTCTGCGCCATTTCCAGGGGGCGGGCACGTCCCCGGCGGGTCGACGTCCGACACCACACCCTGGGCGGTGTTGGTCACGGGTGAATCGGCGACCGTGACGGGCTGACCGGTCACTCGGTGCACCGGGCTGAGTCTCACCTCCGCCTCGATCACGCCGGCCGCGCCGGAGGTGATGCGGCCTTCGAAGCGCGCCTGATAGCCGATGACGGCGCCGCGCCCCGACGGGAGCGTCGCCGCGGTCAGCGCCAGCGCCTCCGCGCGGCTGAACGTCACGGAGCTCCCGTCGGCGAAGTACAGGTCGACAAACGTCTGGGTGGGGTCTGCGCCCACCGGGTTGTCGATGCGGATGAATCTGTTGAACGATTGGGTGTCGAACACGGTTGCGTTAGAGCCGGGTGCCGGATCGGTGATCCACATCCGGTCGACCCTTGCAGGGGTGGTGTTCCGTGTTGTGACGACGATGCGACTGAGCGGATACGAGGTCGCTGGCAACCCCGCGGAGGGAATCGCGAGTGGGCCATCAAGCCAGTTCTTGTTCGTGTTCGTCGTGATCGGCACGTCGACGATCACGACGTCGTCCTGGGCGTTCGCGCTCAGTTGCCCGCCGCCCGCGGGGTACGCCGTCGCGTTTACGGTGTTGCGGACGACACCCTCCTGTGGCGGCTGGTTGTAGACGACCTTGCCGAGGGCCGCGGCGCCGTCTGAACGGCGAGTGTCGCGCACCTGCCACGTCAGCGTGATCGGCCGGGCGTTGGCAAACGAACGCGCGACGCCCGAGCCGACGAGCGGTGCGTCGAGATTACCGACGGATGCCGCGGCCCGGTCTGGGCTCTCAACGAACGTGAGGCGCACGCCGACGGCCGCGCCGCGCTCCGCGGTGGTCAGTGTCACACCGGGGAACGTGCCGATGCACTGCTGCGGGCACGGGTCATTCTGCGCCCGCACCCAGCCACCGCCACCGCCACCGCCACCGGTGTAAAGCTCGACGCGCGAGACCTGGTCGAACGCCATCAGCGGGTCGGTGGCGGGTGTGATTGGCTGCACCCGCGTGAGGTTGAAGACGTCGAAGACGCTCTCCGCGATTGGGGTCGACGCGGGGTCGGCTACGTCTGTGATTTCGACGCGGTCGAGGTTGGAGTATCCGCCGGTCCCCCAGCGCAGCAGCGATGGAATCGTGTCGTCGCTCCGCGCAATGACACTCTTCACCCCGCCGGAGCTCGAGGTGCCGAACTCCTTGTCAATGAAATCGCTCCCCGGACCGCCGGGCTCGGGAACGATCAGTTCGATTTCGGGGCACGTCGAGCGCAGCGACATCGATGCGATTGCGTCGGCCACGTCGGGGTTGGGGTTGCTCGCCTCGGTCTGCGCGCAGTTTGCGAGGAACGTCGAGCCGGTGGGGGCATAAGGAGCACCGGGCCGGTACCGGCCGTCACCCCGCAGCGCCACGGTGAAGTTCGGGGCAAAGTCGGTGCCGGGCGCGAATCCTGCATCCGGGCCGACGTAGTCATAGACAAATCGCACGCCTCCGGCGATGTCACCGATCGCTGAAGGGACACGGCTCGAAGTGATCGTTGGTCCCGCGATCGGGCCCGACAGCACCTTCCACTGCCCATCGGTTGTGTCGTAGTACTCGACGGTGAGTTCGGCGTCGGCTGGCACCGGTGTCTGCGCGATCCCCGTGAGATCGAAGGCATTCCACCAGTTGTCAGACCCCGCGAGGCCTTCGGGGTCCTGAATCACGACCCGGGTCGCGTGGCCCGTCGTTCCCGTCGTCGCGGGCGGCACGGGGAGCTCGGTGAGCCCGCCCTCGAGGCTCACCGTCGCGGTCTCACCGGGAACGGCGAGAATTGGCGAGGGTCGTATGCTCTTCGAGACATATGGTTCGAGTACCTCGTCGTAGATGTAGAGATCTGCGGGCGCCGTGGCGTTGCCGGTGTCGCCCCGATTGAAGCCAGTAACCGCAACAACGTTCGTGACGGTCTCGGGGAATCCCGTCGAATCTGGATCGGTCGAGACGACGAATGAAATCGACGTCTCGCCGCCGGGCACGATCGCGCCCTCGAACACCACCTCGAAGTATTCGACCTGGTCGGTTGCCCCGTGGGCGGGGCGGGTCTTGCACCGTCGGCGAACGGCACCGTTTCGGTTCCGCCACCGGCGCGGTGGTAGATCACGTTGCCTGACGTGGCACCCTGCGGGTAACCGATCGGCTTGTCGATCCCCGCGAATGTGTAGCTGGTCGGAAACGTTCCGGTTGCCGGCTCGCGAAGGCTGAGCGATTCGATGGGGACCGCCGAGCGGTTTGTGGCGCCGAGGGTCACGGTGCTGTCGTCGCCCGCAACCACGAGCGCGGGATCAAACGACTTTGTCGCGGCCACCTGGATGTCGTTCTGGAGCAGGGTGAGGGTGGCGGAGGCGTCGTCGGTCGCGGTCACCGAACCGACCCCGACCTCGGACCGCACCGTATTGGCGACAACAAAGCCGTCGCTCTGGGTCTGCGCAAGATCGGTGAGCGCGAGGTCGAGCGCGACTGAGGCCGTTGCCCCAGCGGGGATCGCCCCCGCGAACGTCACCCGCGCGCCGCGCACATCTGACGGAAGCGTCGCCCCAGGCAGCACGCCACCGGGGACCGCGACCCAGGTACCGCCGACGAAGACCTCGTACAAGGGAGCCCCGGTCGCCCCGGCCGGCGGCGTCAGCGCACCGAAGCCCGAGAACCCGAGGTAGTCGAACGGGTGGGGGTTCGCCGTCGGGTCGACGGGGTCTTGAATCGTGAGCCTCTCGACGGTGCCATTCGAGTCGTTCGATCCACCGAGGGTTGCCGTCACCGCGGTGCCCGGGAGCGCAAGGCTCGATGTGGGGCTCAGTGCCTTGGTCGCAGTTGTCGCGAGTTGGAGGGGAACGATCGGCGTCACGCCAGCGGATGCCCCAACATCAACAAAGTTCGTTCCCTCGATGTATGCGCTGTTGAACACCTCGATGCCGCTCACATCGTGCGAGACGTCGGCGGGGAGCCGAACCTCGATCTGCACGATCGCGGTCGTTGCGTCGAGGAGGCCAGTGGCATCCGTCCCCAACGGGGTCGTCCAATCGACACGCACCGAGTTGCCGCTGATGACGGGCTCGGCCGCGGTGTTGACGCCCGCGCCGACGGTCGCGCTGACGAGCACAAACGGGGCGGGTACCTGGTCACTCAGCACCGCGTCGCGGCAGCCGAGGTCGGTAATCGTCGAGCATCCGACGGTCAGGGTGTAGAAGAACGTGTCGCCCGGGGCGATCTCTTTCACCGCCGCCGTCTTCGTCAGCGTCGTCACAGCCGTGACCTCGCCCTGCGTCGGATTCGGCAGGATCGGGGCGGCGAGTGCGGCCGGTGCGCTGAAGAGGGCGAGCACCAGGCTGAGTGCTGCAACGACCGCGGTCGCCTTGAATCGAGTGCGCGAAGCCACAAACTACCCCTTCGTAGTTGCACACCTCACAGCGCCGTGCACCGTTCGCCTTCGCGATCGTGGACGCCCCCGCGTGCTGTTTTCAACACTATCCACAAGCAATCGGTGAGCGCGAGGAAAAGATTTTGCAGGTCACGCGCTTCTTTCGCGCGGGCATTGGCGCGGCATCCGCAACCCTCGTGCTGGCGGGGTTCGTCTGGGTCTGGCGGGCTTCGTCGAAATTTCAACGCGGCCTCAGGCGTAGCGACGGCACCATTCGTACATCACGACGGCCGCGGCGGCGGATGCATTGATCGAGCGTGTCGATCCGTACTGCGTGATTTCGACGATTCCGGATGCCGCTGCCACCGCCTCATCGCTGAGCCCGGGGCCCTCCTGGCCAAACAACAACACGCAGCGTTCGGGCAGGGGCGCGGTATCCACCGGCACGGCGCCCTCCACGTTGTCGACGGCGATCACGGGCAGGCCCTCGGCGCTCGCCCACGCGACGAACGTCGCGACATCCTCGTGGTGCACGACGTGCTGGTAACGATCGGTGACCATCGCACCGCGCTTATTCCAGCGGCGGCGACCAATGATGTGCACGGTGTCGGCGAGAAACGCGTTCGCGCTGCGCACGATAGAGCCGATGTTCATGTCGTGCTGCCAGTTCTCAATTGCGACGTGAAATGGATGCCGCTTCGTGTCGAGATCCGCAACGATCGCGTCCATCCGCCAGTAGCGGTAGCGGTCGATCACGTTGCGGGTATCGCCCGCGGCAAGTAGCTCGGGGTCGAACCACGGCTCGGTCGGCCACTCAGCCTCGCCGCCCGGCCACGGGCCGAGCCCGTGCGTGGTGTGCTCGGGGGTGCTTTCGGGAGTGTTTTCGGGGGCCGCCGCGATCTCTGGGGTTTCGTCCACCCAGCAAGGGTAGTCCGCAACCGCGTCGGCTGGATGCACGCCGCCCCGCACGTTTTCGGTGCGCCTAAATATCTGTATGATTTCGGCATGCCTAAACTTTCTGTTGCTCCCGTTCGGGGCGGTCGAGTACGTGGCGGGGCCGCGGTATCCACCCCTCGTATTGCCTGGCTAATCGGGCCCGCGCTCGTGGCGGGCGTTGCGTATCTCGACCCCGGCAACGTGGCGAGCAACATGACCGCGGGTGCGCAATATGGGTACCTGCTGGTGTGGATCGTGGTGCTGGGCAACGTGATGGCGTGGCTGATTCAGTACCTGTCGGCGAAGCTCGGCGTGGTGACGGGCGAGAGCCTGCCGCAGATCCTTGGCAAGCGCATCAAGCACCGCTGGGCACGCAGGGCCTATTGGGTGCAGGCCGAGCTCGTTGCGATGGCGACCGATCTTGCCGAGGTGATCGGCGGCGCGGTGGCGCTGAACCTGCTGTTCGGGGTGCCGCTCATCTGGGGTGGGATCATCACGGGGGTCGTCTCGCTGTTGCTGCTGACCCTGCAAGCGCGGCGCGGGCCGCGCACGTTCGAGACGGTCGTGATCGGGTTGCTCGTGATCATCGCGGTCGGATTCACCGTGGGCGTGTTCATCGCACCGCCCGACCCCGCGGGGCTGCTCGCCGGGATGGTGCCGCGCTTCGTCGACACCGGCTCTGTGCTGCTCGCGGCGTCGATCCTCGGCGCGACGATCATGCCGCATGCGATCTATGCGCACTCGGCGCTCGCACGGGACCGCTTCGCTCCCACCCCTCCCGCTCAGCAGTCGCGAAACGCCGCAAACCCCGCCCAAAAGCGACAAATCGCGACGGGTGAGCAGGGAGGGCCGGGAGGGACGGACGCGACGACGGTCGCCGCGACGGGAGGGCCGAGCGCGACGACGTTGACGCCCGCGACACCACCCGGCGACCTCGCCGCACTGCGCGGCATCGGCACCGGGCGCCTCCTGCGCGCCACGCGGTGGGACGTCTCGATCGCCATGGCGATCGCGGGCACCGTCAACCTGTGCATTCTGCTGCTCGCGGCGGTCAACCTCTCCGGCGTCGCCGGCACCGACTCGCTCGAGGGAGCCTACGGCGCGCTCCGCAACGAGCTCGGCCCCCTCGTCGCGACACTCTTTGCCATCGGACTGCTTGCGTCCGGTCTCGCCTCATCGTCCGTCGGCGCATACGCCGGCGCCGAGATCATGCACGGCCTCCTCCGGGTACGCATCCCGCTCCTCGCCCGGCGTGTGATCACACTCATCCCCGCGCTCGTCGTGCTGAGCCTTGGGCTCGATCCGACCCTCGCCCTGGTGCTCAGCCAGGTGGTGCTCTCGTTTGGCATCCCGTTCGCGCTGATCCCGCTCGTCGCGATCACCGCGAAGGCCGAGGTGTTGGGGCCTTGGCGCAATCACTGGGCGACAACCGCGGCGGGGGTCGCGGCATCCGTGTTCTTGATCGCTCTGAACGGTGTGCTGCTGTGGCTTGTGATCGGCGGCGGGTGATCGGTGTCGGCGAAGGGGGCCGGGTACCCTTGAGCCGTGCCTCCTACTAGCCCCGCGGTCGAAGATTATCTCAAGACCGTTTACCAGCACACGGAGTGGCAGGACCAGCCCATCACCCCGAAGGTGCTCGCCGATGCGCTGGGCGTCGCCCCGTCGTCGGTCACCGAAATGGTGAAGAAGATGGCAACGGCCGGCCTCGTGTCGCACGTGCCATATGGCGCCGTTCGCCTGACTCCCGAGGGCGAGGCCCGCGCGCTACAGATGGTGCGCCGCCACCGCATCATCGAGACCTGGCTCGTGCGTGAGCACGGCTACAACTGGGACGAGGTGCACGACGAAGCCGAGGTGCTCGAGCACGCGCTCTCGGATCGCCTGCTCGACGCGATCGACGCACAGCTTGGGCGGCCCCGCCACGATCCGCACGGCGACGCGATTCCGGCCGCCGACGGCACCGTGCCCCGCGAACCGTTCGTGCTGCTCGCCAATGCGCCCGATGGGCACGAGGGCCGCGTGATCCGGGTCAGCGACCGCGACCCCGCGCTCTTGCGCGCGATCGATGATTCTGGACTGCAGGTTGGCGACACCGTCGTTGTGATTTCAACGGCACAGGATGCCACGGCCCTCCGCCGCGGCACCACCACGCTCGCGCTCCCCGGCGACGCCCGCGACACGATCTGGCTCAGCGCCACCGCGTAGACGCCGTCTGTTCACCCGGCGGCCACGTCGCAGGGCTGGGCAGTTCACCGAAATGGGTGGATGACCTGAGGCCGAGCCGTAGGCTTGGATCATGGAACGTCGAGATGCGATCGAATGCTGGCTGACCGACATGGACGGCGTGCTCGTGCACGAAAACACGCCCATCCCCGGAGCCTCCGAGCTGCTTCGTCATTGGGAAGCCTCCGGCACGCCCTTTCTTGTGTTGACGAACAACTCGATCTTCACGCCGCGTGACCTGAGCGCCAGGCTCCGCCAGTCGGGCCTCATCGTGCCCGAGCACGCGATCTGGACGTCGGCGCTCGCGACGGCCGACTTCCTCGCAAGTCAGGTTCCGGGTGGCAGCGCGTTCGTGATCGGCGAGGCCGGGCTGACCACCGCCCTGCACGAGGCCGGCTTCATCATGACCGAGACCAACCCCGACTACGTGGTGGTCGGCGAAACGCGCAACTACTCGTTCGAGGCAATCACCAAGGCGATCCGCCTCATCGGCGCCGGCGCACGCTTCATCGCCACGAACCCGGACGCGACGGGCCCCTCACCCGATGGGCTCATGCCCGCGACCGGCGCCATCTCGGCGCTCATCACCAAGGCCACCGGCATGGAGCCCTACGTCGTGGGCAAGCCGAACCCGATGATGTTCCGCTCGGCGCTCAATCGGATCGGCGCGCACAGCCACAACACCGGCATGATCGGCGACCGGATGGACACCGACATCGTCGCGGGCATCGAGGCGGGCCTGCACACCGTGCTCGTGATGACCGGCATCAGCGACCAGGCCGAGATCGAACGCTACCCGTTCCGACCGAGCGAGATCCTCGACTCGGTTGCCGACCTGCTGCCGCGGCGCGCCGAGGCGCGTGCGGCGAAGACGGCGGCTGTTCCGACGCAGGCTCCGGCGGCCGACCCCGCTCCCGAAGCAAAATAGGCCCGGGGCACGAGCCCCAGGCCTACAGCTACACACACCGGATCCGGATCCGGAAACACTCGCTACTGCGGCGCAAGCCCCAGATCGTCGAGACCGATGGCCCAGAGGTACTGCAATCCTGCGGCCTCGATCGCCTCGCGTGAGCCGGTGTTGCGGTCAACGATCACGGCAACGGCAACAACCTCGGCGCCCGCCGCGCGCAGCACCTCAACGGCTTTCAGCGCAGACTGCCCGGTGGTGGACGTGTCTTCGACGACGATCACACGCTTGCCCGCGACATCCGCGCCCTCAATCTGGCGACCCCGGCCGTGATCCTTGGGCTCCTTGCGGACGACGAACGCATCGTAGGGGCGGCCAGATGCCACGCCCTGGTGCAACATCGCGTTGGCGATTGGGTCGGCACCGAGGGTGAGCCCTCCGACAGATGCGATTTCTGGAATATCTTTCACCAGGTCGAGCATCACGCGGCCAACGAGCGGCGCCGCACGGTGGTCGAGCGTGAGCTTGCGCATGTCGACGTAGTACTTCGCCTGCTTGCCGCTCGAGAGCACGAAGTCGCCGTGGAACACGGCCTCGTCCTTGATGAGTTCGATCAGTCGCTGGCGGTCGGCTTGCACGTTCGGGCTCGTCTCACTGGTCATGAGGCAATTCTAGGGTCGCGACCCGGTGTGCATCCGAGCCATAGGCTAGGAACATGCGCCTGGCCACCTGGAATGTGAACTCGATCCGTGCTCGCGTGGTGCGCACCGTCGATTGGATGGTGCGCAACGACGTCGATGTGCTCGCGATGCAAGAGATCAAGTGCAAGCCCGAGCAGTTTCCGATCGCCGCGTTCGAGGAGGCTGGCTACGAAGTGGCTGTGCACGGCCTCAACCAGTGGAACGGGGTCGCGATCGCCAGCCGCCTGCCGATGAGCGACGTGCAAACGTCGTTCTCGGGCATGCCCGGATTTCAGAAGGGCATGGAAGGCCCGGACCAGCCGCTCGAAGCGCGCGCGATCAGCGCCCTGATCGACGACGTGCGGGTGTGGAGCCTGTACATCCCCAACGGTCGCTCGCTCGATGATCCGCACTACCGCTACAAGCTCGACTGGCTGGGCGCGCTTGCCGAGCACACCCGCCACGAGCTCGCGGCAAACCCGAACCTCGCGATGGCGCTCACCGGTGACTTCAACGTCGCCCCGACCGACGAAGACATGGGCGACCCCAGCTTCATCCCGGGCGTCTCAACCCATATTTCGGCGCCGGAGCGCGAAGCGTTCGCCAATCTGCTGGCCGCCGGCGTCACCGATGTGGTGCGCCCGCTGGTGCCGGCCGGCTACACGTTCTGGGACTACAAGCAGCTGCGCTTTCCTCGCAATGAGGGCATGCGCATCGACTTCGTGCTGGGCACCCCGGCATTCGCGGAGGCTGTGGCCGGGGCATCCATTCATCGCGATGAGCGCAAGGGCGAGATCCCGAGCGACCACGTGCCCGTGATGGTCGATCTCGACTTTGGCGGCGCCGATGACGACGACATGCCGATGATTTTTGGCTAGTCGCTGACTTTTGGCTCGTCGCTGATCTTCGACTCCTAGCTCGCGCCGGTGCCGCCCTCTTCGGGGTCATCGCCGAGCGCGCCCTCGTCGTCGCCCGCGCGCTCCGCCATGAAGTTCTCGGGGCCGGCCTCGATCGCGGCGGGCTCCATGAAGAAGAAGTCGATGGCGTTGCCGTCGGGATCCTCGAGGCCGCGCGAGTACATGAACCCGAGGTCCTGCACCGGCGCGGGCTCGGTGCCCCCGTTCGCGAGGCCGTTCGCGATCACGGCGTCGACGTCAGCGCGCGAGTCGCGACTGAGCGAGACCAACGCCGACGTGGTCGTCTTGGGATCGGCGACCGTCTTGTCGATGAACGACGCGAAATGCTCGCGCGTCAACACCATGAAATAGACGTTGTCGTCGACGACCAGGCACGCCCCGTTTTCGTCCGAAAACATCGGATTGACCTCGAACCCCAGCGACGTATAGAACGTTTTCGCGCGCTCGAGATCGCTCGTCGCAAAGTTCACAAAAATGCTGGTTGCCATGATGGCCTCCGTCTGGTCGCCTGGTCGGTGAGTCGCCTGGTCGTTCGTGGGTGATGTCGAAAGACTGACAAATCGCGTCGGCGTGGTCAAGGGGTATGGGTGCGCGTGCGGGTGAGCGGCGGCGCATTTTGCCGCTCACGCGCGTCTCCCCCTCAGGGCGGATGTCGGAGGCGCCCCACCGCCGTAACGTAGAAGACATGACGATGGATGCCTCGGCTCTCGGCCACCCGCCTCCCCAGGCGGCGCTTGCGCGCTCATATTTGCGATTTGACGCGCTGCTGGCCGTAGCGCTGTTCGTCGGCGGTCTGATCAGCGCAGCCCTTTCGGCGGTCGCTGGCCTGTACGGCGATCAACAGCAGAACAACATGCTCCTCGCGCTCGCGTACATCACGCTCATCTCGGTGCCGCTCGCGTTTCGGCGGCGCTGGCCCTCGGCCGTCGCCGTCGTCGTCTCGCTCGCCTACTTCGGCGGGGTCAGCCTCCGCGTTCCAGAGATGTACGCCGGCACCATTGCGGTGTTCATCGCGCTCTACACGGTGGGCGCGTGGCTGACGAACCGCCGCCGCGCGCGCATCGTCCGCATCGTCGTGATCGCGGGCATGTTCGCCTGGTTGCTCACGGTGATGTTCTTGCAGGCGACCGCGCCGACCGACACCGGGCTGTCGCGGGCCGGCGTGTTCTCGCCGTACGTGGCGATGATGCTCATGAACCTGCTCTTCAACGGGCTGTACTTTGGCGGCGCCTACTACCTCGGCGACCGCGCCTGGAATGCCCGGGTCGGGCGCGACGCGCTCGAAGAGCGCACCGCCGAGCTCGAGGCCGAGCGCGAAGTCACGGCCGCGCAGGCCGTCGCCCTCGACCGGGTGGGCATCGCCCGCGAACTGCACGACGTGGTCGCGCACCACGTCTCGGCGATGGGCGTGCAGGCCGGCGCGGCTCGTGCCGTCATGGACGCCGATCCCGCGCTCGCGCGCGAGGCGCTACTCGGCATCGAGACCTCCGCCCGCACCGCGATCAACGAGTTGCAACGGCTCCTGCAGACACTCCGCACATCGAACGATGTGGAGGCCGAGGCATCCACTCTTTCGCTCGATGCGATCCCGGCACTCGTTGGCGCCGTCGACGCTTCGGGGATGCCGGCGCGACTGACCGTGGTCGGAGAGGCGCTCCCGGTTGCGCAGTTCGTGCAGGTCAACCTGTACCGGATCACCCAGGAGGCACTGACGAACGCTCGGCGCCACGGCGGGGCCGGCGCAACCGCGGACGTGCGGGTGCGCTACGACGAGGGCGGCGTCGAAGTCGAGATCACGAACACCGGTCGCACGAAAACATATGCCGAACCAGGCATGGGCCAGACGGGCATGCGCGAGCGCGCCGCGGTCTCGGGTGGAACCGTCGAGTTCGGGCCCCGCAGCGGCGAACGTGGCGGCTACCGCGTGCGCGTGCGCGTGCCCCTTGACGCGGCGGTGCCGGCGTGAGCGTGGACGAGGCACCACAGATCCGCGTGCTGCTCGTCGACGACCACGCAATCATGCGCACAGGGTTCAGGATGATCCTGAGCACCGCGGGCATTGCGGTGGTGGGCGAAGCAGCAACGGGGTCGGAGGCGGTGGCCGCGGCATCCGCTCTGCAACCTGACGTGATTTGCGTGGACGTGCAGATGCCCGACATGGACGGGTTGGAGGCGACGCGGCACATTGTCGCGGATCCGGCGATCTCGGCGGCCGTGCTGATCGTGACGACGTTCGACCGCGACGATTATCTCTTTGCCGCGCTGGCCGCCGGGGCGAGCGGGTTTCTGCTGAAGAACGCGGGCCCCGAGGAGCTCGTGAACGCGGTGCGCGTCGTGGCAAGCGGCGACGCGCTGCTCGCGCCGGAGGTGACGCGCCGGGTGATCGAGCGCTTCGCGCGCGGGTCCGCCGGCGGTGTTTCCGCGGCCTCCGCCTCCGCCTCCCACGATGCTCTCCCCACCGCCGATGCTCCCCCGTCGCGTTTTGTCGCAAAAGAGGCCCAAAAGCGACAAAACGCGACGGGGGAGCAGGCAATGGGCGGCGAGCGGGCAGGCACAGGGGCGGGCGCCGGGTCAGGCTGCCCGAGCGACGCCCTCACCGACCGCGAAGCCGAGGTGCTCTCGCTCCTCGCCCAGGCGCTGAGCAACGCCGAGATCGCCGAGCGCCTCTTCATCGGCGAGGCAACCGTGAAGTCGCACGTGTCGAAGGTGCTGCAAAAGCTCGGCGCCCGCGACCGGGTGCAGGCCGTGGTGTTTGCTCATCGCAACGGGTTGGCGTGAGCCGCGGCATCCGCTCACTGTCTCTCGACACGCCGACTCTCTCCCCCACACGGGGGAGATGCAACACGCACCGCAAAACCCGTCGCATGGCGGATGCCCCGCCCGCCCGCACTCCGTAGCGTTGATGTCATCGCAATCAAGGAGGACGCATGCTCGAGCTTCGAGGCATCACCAAGAGTTACGGCGGACGGCGGGTGCTCGACGACGTCACGTTTAACGTCGCCCCAGGCCGACTGACCGGCTTCGTCGGCGGCAACGGCGCAGGCAAGACCACCACCATGCGCATCGTGCTCGGTGTGCTCGCCGACGACGGCGGCAGCGTCTCGCTCGACGGCACGCCCCTCACCGCGGCCGACCGCCGCCGCTTCGGCTACATGCCCGAAGAGCGTGGTCTCTACCCCAAGATGAAGGTGCTCGAGCAGATCGTCTACCTCGCCCGCCTGCACGGTTTTAGCAAGGCGGATGCCACGGCCGAAGCAACCGCGATCCTCGAACAGCTTGGACTCGGCGAGCGCCTCGGCGACAACGTCGAGACCCTCTCGCTGGGCAACCAGCAGCGCGCGCAGATCGCCGCGGCACTCGTGCATGACCCGAAGGTGCTCATCCTCGACGAGCCGTTCTCCGGTCTTGATCCCCTCGCCGTTGACGTCGTCGCGAGCGTCCTGCAGGAGCGCGCCTCGCGCGGCACCGCGGTGCTCTTCTCCTCGCACCAGCTCGATGTCGTCGAGCGCCTGTGCGACGACCTCGCGATCATCGCGGGCGGCACGATCCGGGCCGCCGGCCCGCGCGACGCCCTGCGCGAGCAGCACTCCACGCGTCGCTACGAGCTCGTCTCCTCGGCGGATACCGGTTGGCTCCGCGGTGAGCAGGGCGTCACGATCATCGACTTCGACGGCGGATACGCCCTCTTCGACGTCGACTCTGACGCCACCGCGCAGCGGGTCTTGCGCCAGGCAGTCACCCTCGGTGATGTCGCAAGCTTCTCGCCGCAGCATCCAACTCTTGCCCAGATCTTCAAGGAGGTCATCCAGTGAGCACCGCAACACGCAACTCGAACGCCAGCGCAAACCGCACCCCCACGCGTGCGCCCAACGAGCTGGGGAGCGTCTGGCTCGTCGCCGAGCGCGAGATCGGCTCGAAGCTGCGCAGCAAGGCGTTCATCATTTCGACCGCGATTCTGTTCGCGATCGCGCTGGCGGGCATCCTCTTCGCGGGTTTCGCCTCGAAGGATGTCTCGGGCACGCCGGTCGCCGCAGCCGGCGCCGTCGCAACCGAACTTGAAGGTGTTGCCGGGCTCGAGATCACGCCGGTCGCCGATCGTGCCGCCGCTGAGGCGCTGGTCGCGAGCGGCGATGTTGATGCGGCCGTTGTGGCCGATGCATCCAGCCCCGTCGGTTACGTCGTCATCGCCGACTCGAGCGCACCCACCTCGCTGCTGTTGACGCTCGCGCAGGTGCCGCCGGTCGAGCTTTTGAACCCCGCCGAGACCGATGCGGGGCTCCGCTACCTCGTCGCGATCGGCTTCGGCGTCGTGTTCTTGATGGCCGCCAGCCTGTTCGGCAGCACGATCGCACAGAGTGTCGTCGAAGAGAAGCAGACCCGCGTGGTCGAGATTTTGATCTCGGCGATTCCTGCCCGGTCGCTGCTCGCCGGCAAGGTGATCGGCAACACCGTGCTCGCGATGGGGCAGATCCTCGGGCTCGCGGCGATCGCGATCATCGGGCTCACCGTCACCGGGCAGACCGCCCTCTTGCAGGGGCTCGGCACGCCGATCGTGTGGTTCGCGGTGTTCTTCCTGTTCGGCTTCATCCTGCTCGCGTCGCTGTTCGCGGCCGCGGCGGCGATGGTCTCGCGGCAGGAGGACATCGGCTCCACCACGATGCCGCTCACGATGCTCGTCATGGCGCCGTACATGCTGGTGATCCTGTTCAACGACAACGCCCTCGTGATGTCGATCATGTCGTACGTGCCGTTCTCGGCACCCGTGGGCATGCCCATGCGACTGTTCCTCGGCGAGGCGCAGTGGTGGGAGCCGCTGCTGTCGCTCGTCATCCTCCTCGTCACCTGCGTCGCCGCGATCTGGGTGGGTGCGAAGATCTACGAAAACTCGCTCCTGCGCATGGGCGCCCGCGTGAAGCTGGGCGAGGCGCTGCGCGGCTAGCGTTTGGCGCTTGGCGTTTCGCGTTTCGCGTTGAGTGCGAGCGCGAGCGCGCGGCGGGTCGGCCCACACCGGGTCGGCCCGCCGCGGCGTTTGCGCCCGCACACCCCAGCCCGAAGTGCGATGTTTGGGCCGCGGCATCCGCTGTATTTGTGAAAATGGATGCATGGACTCGCTGCACGATGCCAACATCCACCATTTCGCCTCTGACAATCACGCCGGCGCGCACCCGGACGTGCTTGCGGCCCTGGCCGCGGCCAACGGCGGACATCAAGACGCGTACGGCGCCGATGCCTACACGGCGCGGCTCGACGAGGTGCTCGAGGGGCACTTTGGGACGGGCGTCGACGTCTACCCGGTGTTCAACGGCACCGGCGCGAACGTCGTCGGCCTGCAGTCGATGCTGCCGCGCTGGGGCGGCGTCATCACGGCGCGCACCGCGCACATCAACGTCGACGAGAACGGCGCCCCCGAGCGCATCGGCGGCATGAAGCTGCTCGCGCTCGACACCCCCGACGGCAAGCTCCGCCCCGAGCAGATCGACCGCGAAGTGTGGGGCTGGGGCGACGAACACCGGGCGCAGCCGCTCGTGGTGTCGATCACGCAGTCGACCGAGCTGGGCACGAACTACACGCCCGAGGAAGTGCGTGCGATCGCCGATGCCGCGCACTCGCAGGGGCTGCGCCTCCACCTTGACGGCGCGCGCATCGCGAATGCCGCCGCCTCGCTGGGCGTGCCGCTGCGCGCATTCACCACCGATGCGGGCGTCGACGTGCTGTCGCTCGGCGGCACGAAGAACGGGGCGATCGGGGCCGAGGCGATCGTTGTGTTGCGGCCTGAGGCATCCGAGGGTCTTCGCTATCTGCGCAAGCTCAACATGCAGCTCGGCTCAAAGCAGCGCTTCGCCTCGGCCCAGCTCATCGCGCTGTTCGAGGGCCAGCTGTGGCGCGACTCGGCGGCGCACGCGAACGCCATGGCCACGCGGCTTCGCAGCCGACTCACGGATGCCGCCGCCACCGCCCCGCTCACCCTGACCTTCACCCAGCCAACCGAATCGAATGCCGTGTTTGCGCGGCTTCCCGCCGCTGCGGCGAACGCGTTGCGCCCCCGCTTTGGGTTCTACGACTGGGCGGGCCCGTTCGCCGATGGAACCGTTGAAGTGCGGTGGATGTGCTCGTGGGACACGACCCCCGAGCACGTCGACGCCTTTGCCGACGCGATCATCGCTGGGTGTGGGTAGTGCGCCGGGTGCGCCGCACGTGTTGGGTGCGCCGGGTGCACCGGGAATAAATTCCCGCGCATAGAGTTAGACCCTATGGGCCAATGGCGACCCATCCCGCCTGAAATGTGAAAGTGAGGTCGCCGTGCACGCGTCCACCCTGAGTTCTGACCGCCGCGCCGAGACCGACAGCCCCCTGCTTGATGTGCTCGTGCACCGCTGGAGCCCGCGCGCGTACGACGCGACCGAGGCTATCGACGAAGCCAAGCTGGGGAGCGCACTCGAGGCTGCCCGCTGGTCGCCCTCGGCCGGTAACACGCAGCCCTGGCGCTTCATCGTGGCCCGCCGCGGCACCCCCGAGCACGCCACCGTGCAAGCAAACCTCGTCGGCTTCAACAAGGAGTGGGCAGGCGACGCCGCTGTGCTGATCGTCGCGATCGCCGAGCACACGAACGAGAACGGCGACGCCATGACCTGGGCGCATTACGACCTCGGCCAGGCGATGGCACACCTCTCGGTGCAGGCGCACCACGACGGCCTCCACGTGCACCAGATGGGTGGCTTCGACGGCTCGGCGCTGAGCGACGCGTTCGAGCTTGACTCGCGCTTCGCCCCCGTCACCGTTGCGACGCTCGGCACGCTCGGCGACCCGGCGCAGCTGCCCGAGGTGTTGCAGGAGCGCGAGGTCGCACCGCGCACACGCCGCGCCCTCGGCGACTCAGTCATCGTCGACGCGTAGGCGCCGGCGCGGCGCTTCGCTGCGTCGCCCCAGCGGTTCCCCGTCGCGCTCGTTCCCCTGCTCCCGCGCGCCCCCGCTCCCCCGTCGCGAAACGCCGCTACGAACGCCCAAAAGCGACAAAACGCGACGGGTGAGCGGCATTGCGTGCGCGGGCTTGGGCGAGCGGAATTGGGGCGGGGCGGCGGCGGCACCCGGAGCACTCGGCCCTAAGCGGTGCCGTCGCTCGACGCCGGAAGTTCTTGGCGATCGGGATGGAACGCGGTGAAGACTGAATACGTTTCGCCACCGGCATCCGGACCACGCTCTTTGAACTCATTGATCAGAGCGTAGAGCCTGTCTTCGAACTCGGATTTCGACGCGTCGTTGAGCTTGAGGCCGAGCCAGCTGATCTGGAGATCGTCGGGGCTCAGGCCTTCGATCTGCTGAAGGAACGTCTCGACCAGCACGGGCGCCGCGTTCGGAATCTTGGCCGTCCACGACCGCCCCGTGGCGCGATACGGCACCTCTCGGGCACCCTGCGCACCCGCCCGCTCGGGCTCTGCGACGAGGAATCCGGTCTGCACGAGCGTCCGCACATGGTGCAGCATCGTGCCCGGGTTGACACCGAGCAGCGCGGCGAGCTCCTTGTTGGTACGTGATGTGTGGGCGCACAGCCGCAGCGTGCGCAGCCGGAACGGCGAGCTCAGCGCGCGCGCCATCGCCTGGGCTTCGGCATCCGCGGTCATGCCCCCACGCTACGTCACCGATTGACACATCTCAATCAGTGACGCAGACTGATTGGCATGTCTCAATCGGAGGGATCGCCCACGGGCGAGCCACAAGCATCCGACCCGCGTGAAGAAATGCAGGATGCCGCATCCCTCGCACCCCGCTCACTCTGGCACGACCGCAACTTCCTCACGATGTGGGGAGGTCAGTCGCTTAGCCAGTTCGGCGCGCAGTTGACCGAACTCGCGATTCCTGTGCTCGCGGTCTTGGTGCTGGGCGCGACCGAGTTCGAGGTCGGAGTGCTCACGGCCGCGGGTCTCGCCGCGTTCCTCGTGGTTGGCCTGCCCGCCGGTGCGTGGATCGACAGGCTTCGCAAGCGCCACGTGATGATCTGGGCCGACGGGGTGCGCGTCCTCGCGCTCGCCGTGATCCCCACGCTGTGGGCGTTCGACATGCTCGAGATGTGGCACCTCTATGCGGTCGCGCTGGTCGTGGGCGTGGCGACGGTTTTCTTTGACGTCTCGTACCAGAGCCTGATCCCGTCGCTCGTGCCGCCGCCGCAGATCGCCGAAGCGAACGGCAAGCTCGAGTCAACGCACCAACTCGCTGGCGTCGCCGGTCCCGCCGCGGGCGGCTGGCTCATCGGCGTGCTGGGCGCGCCCCTCGCGATCGCGGGCACCGCCATCACCTACCTCGCGTCGTTCTTCGCGCTGCTGCGCACGCGCGACTTCGAGCAGCCCCGTGACCCCGCCGATCACGCGCCGATTCTGCACGAAATCGGCGAAGGCCTGCGCTGGGTGTTCGGCAACCATCTGTTGCGCCGCATTGTGGCGACGACCGGCGTCTCGAACTTGTTCAACACGATCTCGTTCACGATGCTGCCCATCTTCCTGCTCCGCGAGCTCGGCCTCAGCCCCGCGTCGATGGGCGTGATTTTCGCGCTCGGTGCAGTGGGCGGCTTGCTCGGCGCCATCGCAACACCGCACATCGTTCGCAAGATCGGCGAGGCGCGCGCGATCCCGGTGGGCGCGATCGCGTTCAGCGTGGTGGCGATGGGGTTGCCGATCGCGGCCATGATCCCGCAATTCGCGTTCGCGCTGCTGGTCGTGCAGGGGTTTATCGGCAGCTTCACGGTGCTGCTGTACAACATCACGCAGGTCACCTTCCGCCAGCGCATCACGCCGCCACGCCTGCTCGGACGTATGAACGCGTCGGTCCGGTTCGTCGTGTGGGGCGTCATGCCCATCGCCGCGCTCGTCGCCGGCATGCTTGGCGAGTCGCTAGGGGTGCTCGCCACCATGTGGATCGGCGCGATCGGCCAGCTTTTCTCGGCCCTCTTCGTCGTGATCGGGCCGTTCTGGCGCATGCGGGAGCTACCGACCACGACGACGACCTCGTAACGCGGGCAGCGCGCGCCGTCGTCGCCCGTTCCCCCGTCACGTTCGCTCCCCCGTCGCGAAACGCCGCAACACACGCCCAAAAGCGACAAAACGCGACGGGTGAGCAAAGTTTGGCGGGCGGCGCCGGCACCGCGGCACCGCATCGATGCGCGGCAGGGCGCGACAGGGCGCCGCGTCGGGGCGGGGGTCGACAGGGCAGGGCAGGCCGGGACGAGACGCCCGCCCTAGCGCACCGCGCCCGACGAGGGCTCAGCGCCGACCCGGGGCGCCGGCATCCCATCCGGACGCCGCGAGCGCACGATACCGAGGATCGCGAGCACAATCGTCGCCACCCACATGATGAAGGCGAACACCGCGGCAAGCACGCTGATGAACGAACTCATCTCGTCGCTGATGCCGCCATCCGTCAACAGCGAGATCGCCGACGAGGAGGTCGGCCCGTCGGCCTGGTCGAGCACCGTCAGGCCCAGGAGCACAAGTGCGCCCCACAGCATCCATGACACGGTCGCGAACGAACGGCGAGTGGATGCCACCGGCCGCACATCGCGGTCAAACACGGTCAAGACCGGGGCGATGTAGAGCAAGAGCATCATCGGGATCCCGAAAATGAACCCTCCGACGGCGAGCCAGCCGAGCTCGGCGCCCAAGAGACCGCGTCCCCAGAACAAGAAGGAAATGACCAGGACGGGCGCAATCCACTGGGCAATAAATGCGACTCTGCCGGCGACCGAATATTTCATGTATCGACACTAGCGAGCGAACCTGGCCCATTACGCCGATGTGCACCGCGGCCCAGATTGCCGCCAAGCGCGTCGGCGGCGCGCACCAGCGCGAGGTGCGAAAAGGCCTGTGGCGTGTTGCCCGCGTGGCGGCGCATCGTCACGTCGTACTCCTCCGAGAGCAGGCCCAGGTCGTTCGCGATTCCGCACAGTCTGTCCATGAGCGCCGTCGCTTCGCCGAGCCGGCCCGTCGCCGCGTACTGCTCCACGAGCCAAAATGAGCACGCGAGAAATGGATGCTCCGACCCCGCCACCCCGTCGCCCAAGGTGTCGGTGCGATAGCGGTGCACCAGGCCGTCGCGCATGAGCTGGGACTCGATCACGGCGACCGTGCGGAGCATGCGGGGATCATCGGGGGCGCAGAACCCCACGAGGGGCAACAGGAGCAAAGAGGCATCCACCTCATTCGAGCCGTAGGACTGCACGAACGAGGCCCCGTCATCGCCGAGGCCGTGCGTTTCGACCTCTTCGCGGATCCGATCGCGCAGGGCTTCCCACCGCTCGGCGGGCCCGTCGAGGCCGTGCTCGCGCACTGCGCGCACGCCGCGGTCGAGCGCCGCCCACACCATCACGCGCGAGTGCGTGAACATGCGGGGCTCTCCGCGCATCTCCCAGATACCGTGGTCGGGCTTGTCGATCTGCGCCTCGACAAAATCGAGGAGCGCGCGCTGGAGGGGCCAGGAGAAGTCGGTTTCTTCGAGGCCGGCCAGCCGCGCCGCCTCGAGCGCGACCATCACCTCACCGACGACGTCGGCCTGAAACTGCTCGACGGCCCCGTTGCCGATTCGTACCGGCGCCGCGCCGTCGTAGCCCGGGAGGTTTGGTAGCTCGCGTTCGGGCAGGTCGCGCTCGCCGGCGATCCCGTACATGATCTGCACGTCGGCCGCGTCGCCCGCAATCGCGCGAAGCAACCACCCGCGCCACTGCTGCACCTCGGCCGCAAACCCGTGCGCGATGAGCGCCTCGATAGTCAACGAGGCGTCGCGCAACCAGACGTAGCGGTAGTCCCAATTTCGCACCCCGCCGAACTCCTCGGGCAGCGATGTCGTCGGCGCCGCGACGATCCCGCCGGTCTCTTCGTGCGTCAGCGCGCGCAGCACCAGGAGCGATCGCACCACCTCCGCGTGGCGCGGCCCGTCGTGGTCGATGCCTGCGGCCCAGTTGTGCCACCAGCTGGTGGTGTGTGCCAGTGCCGCGTCGGCATCGCAGGCGGGCGGCGCGCTGTGATGCGAGGGGAACCAGGTCAGGGTGAGGTCGGTCGTGTGCGCGGGAGTCACAGTGACGGTGCCGCGGTGCGCAAAACCATCGGCGTGCAGCCGCACGCCGCGGACGACGATTGCGTCGGGGCCCGCGATCGCGACGAGGGCGGGTTCGTCGTCGGTGCCGACCTGGCGCATCCACGGCATCGACCTGGCATAGTCGGGGCGCACCCGCAGTTCGACCTCGAACTCAACGTGGCCCTCGACCCCGCGAATGCGGCGCACGATATCGGTGTGCTCGTCGTGCGGCATGAACTCGATCACCTCGGCCACGCCGGTCGCAGTCGTCCAGCGTGTGTGCAGGACGAAGCAGTCGCCCTCGTACGCGCGCGTGGCGGTTGCCTCGGGGTCGGTGGGGCGGAGCCGCCATCGGCCGTGGCGTTCATCGCCAAGCAGCGCGCCGAAGAGCGAGGGGGAATCGAAGCGGGGCAGACACAACCAGTCGATACTGCCCTCGCGAGAAACGAGTGCCGCGGCGCGGCAGTCACTGAGCACTGCGTAGTCCTCGATGGGAGCTGCCATGCCCTCATCCTGCCAGCGGTGGCGGCAGCACAGGAAGATGGCCCAGGGAACGCGGCGCGTTCCCTGGGCCATGACTGCTAGTTGCCTTCTCGCCTCGGTGAGTCGCTCACGATTGAGAGCGACGAACCGTCGGCCGAGACATCCACTCGTACCGTGTCGCCATCGCGCACCCCACCCGAGAGGATCGCCATCGCGAGGCGGTCCTGAATCTCGGACTGGATCAGCCGGCGCAACGGGCGCGCCCCGTACATCGGGTCGTAGCCTCGCTCGGCCAGCCAAGCCCGGGCATCGGGCGTGACCGCCAGGGTGAGGCGACGTTCGTGCAGCCGCTCCTGGAGCCGATCGACCGAGATCTCGACGATCTGCGCGAGATCGTCTTCGGTGAGCGCCTGGAAGACGACAATATCGTCGAGGCGGTTCACGAACTCGGGCTTGAACGCCTGCCGCACGAGCGCCTGCACGGCCTCGTTCTTTGTGGCGAGGTCGAGCGTCGGGTCGATGAGAATCTGCGACCCGAGGTTTGACGTGAGCACGAGAATGACGTTGCGGAAGTCAACCGTGCGGCCTTGGCCGTCGGTCAACCGACCGTCGTCCATCACCTGCAGCAGCACGTCGAACACCTCGGGGTGCGCCTTCTCAACCTCGTCGAGTAGCACGACGCTGTAGGGGCGCCGGCGCACGGCCTCGGTCAGCTGACCGCCCTGCTCGTAGCCCACGTAGCCCGGAGGTGCACCAACCAGTCGCGAGACCGAGTGCTTCTCGCCGTACTCCGACATGTCGATACGCACCATGGCGTGCTCGTCGTCGAAGAGGAACTGCGCGAGCGCCTTGGCGAGCTCGGTCTTGCCGACACCGGTCGGGCCGAGAAAAAGGAACGAACCGGTGGGGCGACCGGGGTCGCTGATGCCGGCACGCGAGCGGCGAACCGCATCCGAGACGGCCTTGACCGGCGCCTTCTGCCCGATGATCCGCTTGCCGAGCTCCTGCTCAAGGTGCAGCAGCTTCTCGGTTTCGCCCTGGAGGAGACGCCCGACGGGGATTCCCGTCCACGCCGCGATCACGCCCGCGATGTCTTCCTCGGTGACCTGGTCGTTGACCATGCGGCCCTCGGCGGGGGTCTCTTCGGCACGTTCGGCGTCGAGAAGGTCGCGCTCAAGCTGTGGAATCTCGCCGTACAGCAGGCGCGACGCCTGCTCCAGCTTGCCCTCACGCTGGGCGCGTTCGGCAGCGCTACGGGCCGCGTCGAGGCGAGTCTTGAGCTCGCCCACGCGGTTCAGCGATGCGCGTTCTGCCTCCCACCGGGCCTGCAGTTCGGCAAGGCGCGCCTTGCGCTCGGCGAGGTCTTCGCGAAGCTTCGCGAGGCGCTCCTTCGAGGCGTCGTCTTTCTCCTTCTTCAGCGCGAGCTCTTCGAGCTTGAGGCGGTCGACCCCGCGGCGCAGCTCGTCGATCGCGACGGGCGCCGAGTCGATCTCCATGCGCAGGCGCGACGCGGCTTCGTCGATGAGGTCGATCGCCTTGTCGGGCAGCTGACGGCTCGGAATGTAGCGGTTGCTCAGGCTCGCGGCCGCGACCAGCGCCGAATCGGCGATGGCGACCTTGTGGTGCGCCTCGTAGCGCTCCTTCAGCCCGCGAAGGATCGCGATCGTGTCTTCGACCGAGGGCTCGCCAACATAGACCTGCTGGAATCGACGCTCGAGCGCGGCATCCTTCTCAATAAATTCGCGGTACTCGTTGAGCGTTGTTGCGCCGATGAGGTGCAGTTCGCCGCGTGCGAGCATCGGCTTGAGCATGTTGGATGCCGCAACCGACCCTTCGCCGCCGCCCGCGCCCATCAGCACGTGCAGTTCGTCGATGAAGGTGATCACGCGGCCTTCAGACTCGGTGATTTCTTTGAGCACGCTCTTGAGGCGCTCTTCAAACTGCCCGCGATACATCGCGCCGGCAACGAGTGCCGAGATGTCGAGGCTGATCAGGTCTTTGCCCTTGAGGCTTTCGGCCACGTCGCCAGCGACAATGCGCTGCGCGAGGCCCTCGGCGACAGCGGTCTTGCCAACGCCGGGCTCGCCAATGAGGACGGGGTTGTTCTTCGTGCGACGGGTGAGCACCTGGCTGACGCGACGAATCTCGCTGTCGCGCCCGATCACCGGGTCGAGTTTGCCCTGTCGTGCCAGTTCGGTGAGGTTGATACCAAACTGTTCGAGGGCGCTCTTCTGCTCCTCCTGTCCGGGGTTCTGCGTAGCGTTCATGTTTCTCCTGAAATTCGAGTGCGACTTCAAAGTTGAGTCGCTATGGCTCAAGTTTACCAGAGGCGGATGCCGGCGGCAAGGGTTTTGCGCGATGCCGGCGCATTCCTGCGCGCTGCCCACCAACGCAAAAGCGGGGCGTGCCCAAAGGCACGCCCCGCGAAGCGCCGGCCCGCATCGCGGGGCCGGCGTGGCACGTCGTGTGGCTAGCGGTACGCCGCCAGCACGCGGTCGATCTCGGCGAGGGCCGCATCATCGGGCTCTGCGAGCGCCATGCGGCAGACGCCGTCGGCAACGCCCATCGCGCGGTACGCAGCCTTCATGCGCGGCATGTCGCCACCAATCACCGAAACGATGTCGTCGACGTCGGCCTGCGCACGCGCGAGCAGCTCGGCGTCACCGCTGTCGGCGGCGGCGGCCAGCGCCCGGAACGGCTTCGGCAGCACCGAAGAGACGCCTGAGACGACACCCTGCGCACCGGCGGAACCGGCCTCGACGAGCTCGCGATCGGCGCCCGTGTAGAGCACGAACTCGGCGGGCACGACGGCGCGGTACGCGCGGATGTCGTCGAGGCTCAGCTCGCTCATCTTTGCGCCGACAACGTTGGGCAGCTTCGCGAGCCGTGCAAGCAGCTCGGGGCTCACGGTGTTGCCCGAGAGCTTCGGGTAGATGTAGATGAACATCGCGCCGTCGCCGACGGCCTCAGACACGGCGGCGAAGTAGTCGTAGAGCGAATCCTGCGTCGAGGAGAGGTAGTACGGCGTGAGCACTGCAAACTCGCGGGCACCGAGCTCGCGAGCGATCTGCACGCGGCGAACCGCTTCGTAGGCACTGGGGCGACCCACGTGCACGATCACGCGCATGCTCTCGCTGAGCTCTTCAAGCGCGACGCCGACGATCTGCGTGAACTCGTCTTCGGCGATGGCCGGGAACTCACCCGTGGTGCCGAGCACGAACGCGCCCTCGTTGCCCGACTGAGCGACGTAGCGGAAGATCGAGCGGCTCCCCTCGAGGTCGAGGCTGCCGTCCGTGTGGAAGCTCGTGGGGATGGCGGTCACGATATCGCGGCGGGTCACTTGTCGTTCTCCTTGGTGTCGGTTGCTGCGGCGGCAGGCTGTGCGGCATCGCTCGCGGCGTTGATGGTGTTCGGGTCGACGGGCAGAACGCCCGTCATGGGGTCTGGGAGCGCGTCGATGGCTCCGTGCTTGGCTTCGATATCGGCGACCAGGTCGTCGGCGAGGATCGAATCGGCAAGCGAGGCGCGCTTGCCGCGCGGCTTGCGAGCGTTGCGGATGGCGGGCATCAGGATCGAGAGCACCGCGAGCACGAGCAGCACGATCGTGATCGGGCTGATGACCTCGAAGAACGGGCGCGTGGGGAGAATCGCCAGCGTGCGCGAGAGGTTCTCTTCGGCGAGCGGGCCGAGCAGCAGACCCAGCACGATTGGGCCGGCCGGCACCGACATGCGCTTGAGCAGCACCCCGATGACGCCGAAGACGAGCATCGTCACGACGGTCGAGAGGCTGTTTGACGTCGCGAAGGTGCCGATGATGCAGAAGATCAGGATGCCGGGCCACAAGAAGCTCTGCGGCACATCGAGCAGCTTCACCATGCCGCGCATGCGCACGAGGCTCAGGCCGAGTGACAGCAGCGTGGCGACGAGCATGATCGCGACGATCGAGACGACCAGGTCGGGGCGATTTGCGAACAGCGTGGGCCCGGGGGTGATGCCCCAGATCATCATCGAACCGATCATGACGGCCATGACTGAGTCGCCCGGAATACCGAGCGCCATCGTGGTCGTCAATGAGCCGCCGAGCGTCGCGCTCGATGCGGTGTCGGCCGCGGTGACGCCCTCGAGCGAGCCCTTGCCGAACAGGTCGGGTCGCTTCGACGCCTTGCGGGCCCGCTCCCAGCCGATGAGGCCGGCAATGTCGCCGCCGGCGGCGGGCACGAGGCCCACGCCGAGGCCGACGCCACCGCCCACGAAGAGCGCGGTGCGCGACTGCTTGAACTCGCCCTTGGTGGGCCACCAGCGGCCGAGGCTCGAGATCGGGCGCACCTTCGAACTGCTGTGCGTGAGCATCTGATCGAAGAGCTCGGCGATGCCGAACAGCCCAATGATCACGGCAATAAAGTTGACGCCTTCAACCAGCTCCAACACGCCAAATGTGAAGCGGTGGTCGGCAGTCGCGGCATAGGTGCCGACCGTGCCGAGCATGAGGCCGAACAGACCGGCGAGGATGCCCTTGAGCATCGACTTCGACGAGATGCCGATCATGATCGAGATTCCGAACACGACGAGCGCGAACAGCTCGGGCGAGCGGAAGTAGTCGCGCGCAAACGTCGCCACCGGAACGGCGGCAACGGAGAAGAGCACGAGTGAGGCGAGGATGCCGATTGCCGTGACGATCGCGGACATGGTCAACGCGAGGCCGGCACGGCCCTGTTTCGCCATCGGATACCCATCAAGGGTGGTCGCGATTGAGGCGGGCGTGCCCGGCGTGTTGATCAGGATCGAGGGCACCCGGTCACCGAAGTTTGCTGCGACGTAGATGGTCAGCAGCACCGCGAGCCCCTGGACGGGCTCGAGCGTCATGGTGAAACCGGCGGCCAGCGCAACGGCCATGGTCGCGGTGATCCCCGGGAATGCGCCTACGAGAAAGCCGAGGAGCAGACCGACGATGAGGTAGAGGATGATCGAGACGTCCATGAGGGCGCCGATCCCATCGAAAAAGGCGTTCACAGGGGGATCCTCAAAAGCATGCCAAACAGGACGTAGATGAGTGCGGTGAGGGCGACCGGATACACGACCAGCCCAACCCAGCGGCGCTGTCCGTATACGAACATCAGCGCGAACAGATAGAGCGCGGTGGCAACGGGGAAGAGCTCAACCCGGTAACCGAAGAGCACCGCGGAGGATGCGCTCCACACCGCGACAAACGCGACGGTCAGCACGCCGGTGATGAGCACGCGGACCACGCCACCCGGCTGAATGCGATCGATGTCTTCGCGGGTGGGTGCCGGGCGCGCGATCGCGACGACCAGCAGCAGCACCGCAATGGCGACGGCAGTGGTGCCGAGCACGAGCGGCCAGAACCGCGCGTCGATTTGGCCGGGAGGGGCCTCCCGGCGCAGGACGATCTGCGTGCTGAGGTACAGGTAGCCGGCGCTGAAGAGGAGCGCGACGACGGCAAGGGTGATTTCGAGTGGGCGCGACGCCGCGGCGCTGCCCCCCGTGTCGTGCTCTGGTGCGATGTCGGTGGTCGACATGATGATTGCTGCTCCGGTTTGTGGGGTGGGGCACTCGCGCGCCCCACCCCACAAGATCCGATTAGCCCAGCAGTTCCTTGAACAGGCCGAACTGCTCGTTCACGAACGTGGTGAACTCAGCCGAGTCGCGGTAGACGACGAGGTTGCCCGCGCCCTCCTGGAACTCGCGGTACGAGTCGCTGTCGACGGCCTTCTTGATGGCAGCTTCGAGCGTTGCCTTCACATCGGCGGGGAGACCGGCGGGTGCGTAGATGCCACCCCAGCCACCGAAGATGACCTCGCTGCCGATTGCCTCAGACGAGGTCGGGACGTCAGCGACGCCCGGGTGACGCACGTCGTTGAGCACGGCGAGGATGCGAACAGCGTCACCCTGGCCGAGTGCTTCGCCGAGGCCCGAAACTGCTGCGTCGGTCTCGCCCGATGCCGCCGCGGCAACGGCGGTTGCGCCGCCGTCGTAGGGAACGGGGGTGAAGGTCGCGTCGGTCTCTGCGCCGAGGCCGAGGGCCGCAGCTTCCCAGATCGAGCCAGCGCCCGAGTTCGCGACGGTGACCGCGCCGGAGCGGGCCTTGGTCACGAGCTCTTCGAGCGTGGTGATGTCGCTCTTCGCGCTGACCGTGACAACGCCCGGGGCCAGCATGATCTGGCCGAGCATGTCGTAGTTCTTGGGCAGGACGTCTGCGCCCTGCGTGGTGTTGAGCATGGCGATCTCGACGGGGCCGAAACCGATCACATAGCCGTCGGCGGGCTGCGCTGCGACGTACTCCATCGCGAGCGCGCCGGCTGCACCGGGCATGTTCTCGGCGATCACGCTGACACCGAGGATGCCCTCGAGCTCAGCCGCAAGCGCGCGCGATGAGAGGTCGGATCCTCCACCCGGGTTCGCCTGGATGATGAGACGGATGTCCTTCTGGGGGAAAGCTGATTCGGCGGCGTCTCCACCCTCTTCTACCTTGCTGCAGGCAGAGAGGACGAGGGCCGCGGCCGCGACAGCCGCAACGGCGGCGGCGGCACGGAAGATGCGCTTACGGGGCATCATCGCTCCTTTGGTGCGTGGCCGACGGAGTTGTCGGCCCGGTAACGCTAGCACTGTTGACTGTTAACAATTAAGAAAGATGCGCGTCTGTTATCTCGTGGGGCGAGCGGCTAGCTCGAGCGAGAGCCGGGCGCGGGCACCGTCAAGATGCTCGCCGAGCACTCTGCGCGCCGCAGCGACATCGCCCGAACGCATCACCGCGTAGAGACGGTCGTGATCGGCCGCCGAGTCCTGCAGATCTTCGTCGTGGTTGATCGTCACTTCGAGCAGCGCCGCGAATGTCGGCAGGTATTGCTGCCACGCAGCCTCGAGCCGCGGGTGGTCGGCAAGTGCGTAGATCTCGGAATGAAAGTCGAGGTCGGCAACCGCAAAAGCGTTGTGTTCACCGAGGTCTGCCGCCGCCAGCATGCGGCTCACGGCGTCTCGTGAGGGCCGCCAGCGCGCATCGTCGACAACGCGCATCGCGCGTTCGGTGGCGAGATGTTCGAGCGCCCCGCGAAGGCTATAGAGCTGGTCAACGTCGTCGTCGCTCAGCCCAACGATGTAGATGCCGCGCGGCTTGTGCACCTCGATGAGCTTCTCAAAGCTCAGCTGCATGATCGCGTCGCGCACCGGCCCGCGACTGACCGCAAACTCTTCGGCGAGCGCCTCTTCGGTGAGGCGCGAACCGGGGACCAGCTCGCCCCGCACGATGCGCTGACGCAGCACATCGGCTACCTGGGCTCCCAGTGAAGCGCTCCGTTGCACAACTTTTCCCACGACGTTCTCCTGCCAATTGTTGACAGTCGACAGACTACGGTGTGTCAGCGCTTCGCGGCCACTTCGGCGGCCGCCGCGTAGACCCCGAGCATGCGTTCGGAGACGACCTCAGGATCGAACTCGCGGGCGGCGAGCACGGCGCGGGCCGAGGCATCCACCACTTCATTCGGGTGCTCGGCAAGATGCACGATGGCGTCGGCCATGCCAGCACTCGTGTGGGGGGATGCCAGGATCCCAGCGGCCTCGAGCCCCTCGGTGAGCGCGGGGTCGACGTACAAGACGCTGCGCCCAGCGTGCAACGCTTCGATCACGGTCATCGGCTGGTTGTCGAAGCCGTAGGACGTGAGCGCGACGAGGTCGGCTCGGCGCATCGCGGCCGAAACGTCGTTCCGGGCGAGGCGTCCGGCAAAGCGCACGGGCGCGCCGGCCGCGCGCTGCTCGGCCTCGGCACGCAGCGGCCCGTCGCCGATGATTTCGACGTCGAGGGCGCCCGGGGCAAGCCGGAGCGCGGCGGCCGCGACCGCGTCAACAAACTCGAGCAACCGCTTTTCGGGCACGAGCCGGCCAACCCACACGATGCGCAGGGGCGGGGCAGGGGCATCCGCGGGCGAATCAGACAGGTCAGGCACCGCCGCCAGGGCCTCCCCCGGTTCGTCGCCGAGGGCAATCGCGTTCGGCACCGCGTGCACGTGCGCGAGGCCCGCCGCCGAAAGGCGCTCGCCCTGGTGCACCGACGGCGACACAACCGCGTCGACATGCTGCCCCATCGAGAGCGTGACATTTCGCAGCGCCGAATCGAGCGGACGAACCGCGAGCGACTCGTGTCCGGCCGGGAACCCGCGAAGCCACCGCGTGAATCCGCGCACCCCGGCCGCGGCGATCACGCCGGCCGCTCGGGGCATCGGCGCCTGCCAGAAGAACGTGTGCACCGTCTGCACGATCGGGAGGCCGAGCTCGCGAGCCGCGGCAACCGCCGCCGCAGAGAGCCCGAACTCGGAGTGCAGGTGCACCACCTCGATGCCGCGCACGCGAAACTCTTCGAGCAGTCGCGCCCGCAACTTCGTGCTGTTGCGCACGACGGGCAGGTCGACCCCGGCGAGTGTGACGCGGGCCGGAACGGCCACGACGCCGCCGTCGCCCTGGGCCCAGGCATCCGCCCAGCTCTCGGCGCCATTCTCGGCGCCAGCACCAGCTGCAGCACCAACACCAGACTCAGCCCCAGCCCCAGCCCCGCGGCCCCGCCCGCCACGCACTGGCGCCACAATCGTGACGCTGTGCCCGCGCTCGCGCAGAATGCGCGCCTGATCAAGAAACGCGCTCTGCGCCCCACCGAGGTAGTCGAGCGAATAGTCGCAAACGAGCGCGATGCGCATGACTGAGCCCCGCTAGCCCTCGACGGGCAGGCCCCGGTAGAGCGCCTCGAAGGTGCGCAGCGTGCGGTCGATATCGTGCACCTTCACGCCCTCGAGCGAGCTCTCCTGCAGGCGCAGGCGCTCGGCGGGGTCGGCCGTGAGCACGGTCGTGAGCTTCGCCGCGAGGTCGTCACGGCTCGTCGGGTCGAAGAGGTAGCCGTTCTCGCCGTCGTGCACGAGGTGCGGCAGGGCCATCGCGTCGGCGGCGACGACCGGAAGCCCGGATGCCATCGCCTCCATGGTCGCGATCGACTGCAACTCGGCGATCGAGGGCATCGCGAAGACGCTCGCCCGCGTGTAGATCGCGCGCAACTCGTCTTCGTCGACGCGGCCGTAGAAGGTCACGCGATCGCTCAGCCCGAGGCTTTTCGCGTGGTGCTCGAGGTTGCGCAGCTGGTCGCCGCCGCCCACGATGTCGACCTTCACGTTGAGCTTCGGGTCCATCGACTGCACCGCTTCGAGCAGCAAGTCGATCTGCTTCTCGCGGGTGAGGCGGCCAACAAACAGCACGCGATTCTCGGCGCGCGGAGTGAGGTCTGCCGTGTAATTCGAGGCTCGGATGCCGCAGCTCACCGCGCGCACATCCGTCAAACCCGTCGCCTGCACAAAGAAGTCGGCGGCGCGCTGGGTCGGGGTCGTGATGGCCTGGGCGAGCACGAACGTGCGCTTCGCCATGTCCCAACCCCACTTCACGAACCTGCCCTTGAGGAAGGGCGGCAGCTTGGTGAAGTCAAGGATGTTCTCGGGCATCACGTGGTTGGTACCGACGACACGAATCCCGCGCTTGTGCGCCTCGTAGGCGAGGCCGCGGCCGATCACGATGTGTGACTGGAAGTGCACCACGTCGGGCTGCACCTCGTCGAGCACCTGCCTGGCATAGAACTTGGAGCGCCAGGGCCACACGAAACGAAGCCAGTCGTGTGGGGGCCAGCGCAGGGAGGGCAGGCGGTGCACGGTCATCGGTTCGCCCTCGATGATCTCGATGCCCGTGCTGCGGCGGTATTCCTGTGCCGGCGCCATGATAAATACATGGTGGCCGCGCGCAACCAGTCCGGCGGCGAGCCGTTCGGTGAATCGCGCGGCGCCGTTGACGTCGGGGTAGAAGGTGTCACCACCGATGACGATGCGCAGGGGCTTGCTGGGGGCCGAGTCTGCGCGGTCGGCGCTCCTCGTCTCAGTTGTCACGGGAGAACTACTGCCTATCTCTCTGCGGCGGGACGACACGAGTTGCGTGCATCCAGGAGGGCCAAGTCTAACCGCGGCACCCTGTGCGCTTCGTAGACCCGCGCAACTACCCTGAATGCATGCCCCGTCTCATTGCCACCCCCGACCTGACCCTGTGGATTCCGGTCACCGGATCGCTTGGCCTGCGCGGTCGTCGCGCAAGAAAGAAGGCGATCGGGATGCTGCTTGCCCAAGCTTTGCGTGGTGTCACGCCCGGCACGGGCGAAGGTGAAGCGCCGGGTGGCGGCATCCGGGGCAAAGGGCTTGCCGCGTGGACGCTCAGCCAGGCCGCGCCGTTGATGATGCGAAAGCTTGAGGGTCGCGTGCTCGCGTACCTGTGGCGTGACGACCCCGAGCTCGTCGTCACGCTCGCGACCGTGATCGACGCAAGCAACGACATGCGCATTGCGCAGGCGATGTCTGACGAGGTGGGCGAAGATTTTCGCTCGCGCTACCTCGGCATGGGCGAGAAGTTTGTGCGCACCGAACCGGGCGGCGCGACCGCCACGATCACGTACCTCTGGGACACGGGCTCGCAGTTCGTCACGCTCTCGGCGATCGCGGGCGACCCCCTGCGCGTGGGCACGCTGGCGCCGGCGCTCGATGAGCTCGCCCGCACCGTTCGCCTGGTCGACGACATTGCTGTCGGCGAAACCGGCGAGGTGCTGCGGCTCGACCCTTCTTGATCGACCCGCAGCACCCGCCGGCCATGCCTGATCGGGTGTGACCCCGACGAGCCCGGCTATGCCGGGATGTTCACCGTGCCAACGAGGTGCACGTGCACGCCCAGGCGCTCGAACATTGCGGCCTTCGCGAGCAGCGCGCGATCGGCGGTTTCGGCGTCCGGCGCGTAGACCAGCTGCGCGTGGTTGGCCTTGTGGTGCGCCATGAACTGGTCGCGCGTGACATCGTGCAGCACGACGTGGGCGATGGGCCACTCGGGGTTCGTGGCATCCTTGCGTCGCTGCGTCTCTTCGGCGGGGAGCTCGACGACCGATCCGCGGAGGAGGTCGACGTGCAGCTCGCCACCGGCGATGTAGACGCGGCTCAGGACGATCTCACCGGGCTTCGACACACCGTTGAGCGTCGCGCCGCCGGCCGGGAAGAAGACGTGGCCCTGGCGCCAGCCCTCTGCCTTGTCGTAGCCACCGAGGTGCGATGCGGGCACCGAACCCGAGATCTCGTAGACCCAGACGAAGTCGCCGCCGAAGTCTTCGCCCCAGCGCACATCGTGCAGCGTGTTGTCGGGCACGAGGCCCATCGCACGCCAGACGCGGTCGGTGATGAGCGCGTCGACAGCAACGCCCTCGTCGGCCTCGTTGAAGTGGGGGAACGCGCGACCCTCGTGCAGCACGCGCGAGCCGTCGCGGCTCGTCACTGGCGGACGCTCGGTGGCGTTGAGCAGGCCTTCGGCGAGATCGGATGCCGGAACCAGGTCCTTCAGGCCCTGCTGGTACTGAATGCCCACCGCGTCGAGACCGAAGTCGTCAGATATGCGCAGCGCCGCGATGTACATCTTGTACTGCCAGCGCAGCTGCGTGGTGGTCAGCTCGGTCGCCTCGTCGGTGCCGAGCTTGAAGGTCATGCCGTGGTCGATCAGCCAGGTCCCAACGGCCTCTGCCTCTTCGTCACCCACGGTGAGCATTTCGGCGTAGAGCGCCGACTGCGACAGGCGCTCCTTGTAGATGCCGAGCTTGTTGAGCAGCTCGTCATCGAAGATCGCGTTGTACATGCCCATGCAGCCCTCATCGAACACGCCGATGATTGCCTTGTCTGCCAGCATCTCGTCGGCGAGCGCGTAGCCGAGCTCGCGCTCGGGGCTCTCGGCGAGCGCCGGAAGGGGGCGCACGTGCGAGACGTCGTGCGTGATGCTGCCGGTCTCGATCCACTCGGCGAGCTTGGTCTTGAACCACTCGTCGGTGAAGTCAACGCTCCACAGGGTCGAGTAGGGCTTGTCCATCTTGGTGAGGCCGGCGTTCAGGCCGAGCAGGCCCACGAGGCCAGGCCACTCGCCCTCGAAGTTGGCGACGGTGAGGATCGGTCCTTCGTGCGTGCGCAGGCCCGCGAGCACGTGGTGCGAGTACTGCCAGACGGCCTCGGCAACGATCAGCGGCGCGCCGGTGGGGATCGACTTGAAGACCTCCATGCCCATGCGCTGGCTCGAGATGAAGCCGTGGCCGGTGGCCGGGTCGATCTCATTTGCGCGGATGACGGTCCAGCCGAGATCGGCGAACGCTGCGGTGACAGCGGCCTCCATGGCCGCCTGGGTCGGCCACCCCTCGGTATTGGCGGGTTCGCGCAGGTCGCCGCTCGCGATCAAGTACGCGGTTTTTGGCGCGGCAACCGGGCGTTCGCTTCGAACGGGCAGAGTGTATGTGCTCATTTCGTGCTTCTTTCTGTGCGTTGCAAGCGAGCGAGCTCGTGGACCACTCGCTTGGTGTTCTCGTAGGTTTCGAGGTACAGCGCGAACAGCTCGTCATAGGCTGCCGCGACATCGGGGTTCGGTTTGATCGTTTGGGCGACGGGATTCCACTCGCCCATCGTCGGCTCGGTGCCGGGGGCCGCGATCGCGCACGCGGCGAGGAACGCGACACCGTAGCTCGCGCCGATCGTCGTGCGGGGCACCTCCTGCGTGAGGCCCGTGACGTCGGAGACGACCTGCAACCAGAGCGCACCCTGGGTGCCACCGCCGACGGCAACGATGCGGCGGATGTCGGCGCCGGCCGCGCGCATGGTCTCGACGTTGTGCCGCACGCCGAAGGCCGTGGCCTCCAGCGCCGAGCGATAGAGGTCACCGCGGGTGTGACTGAGCGTCAGCCCGGCGATCACGCCGCGGGCGTCCGGGTCGAGGATGGGGGTGCGCTCGCCCGCGAAATAGGGCAGCGTCAGCAGGCCCCGCGCGCCGGGACCAGATTCTGCGGCCTCGGCCAGCAGCGTCGGGTAGTCGGCGCCCGAAAGGTCTTTCAGCCACGCGGTCAGCGCGCCCGAGGTCGAAAGCCCGCCGGCGAGGTTTCGGGTGCCGGGAAAGGCCCCGACCGTCGTCCACATCGAGGGGGTGCGAAGCGTCTCGGTGCCCGTCGCAACCAAAAACATCGTGGTGCCGTACATGAGCATCAGGTCGCCGAACTCGTGGGCGCCGACGCTGACAGCCTCGCTCCACGCATCGATCGTTCCGGCAATGACGGGAATGCCCGCGGGCAGACCGGTTGCGGCGGCTGCGGCATCCGTCACCTGACCGGCGATGTCGCCCGCCCAGAGCAGGCGGGGCGCCTCGATGCCGGGTGCGTAACGCGCCCAGTTGTCGGCATGCCACTCTTCGCGCTCGACGTCGTAGAGGGGCGAGACCTGGCTCGCCGACTGGTGGTCGAGCACGTAGGCGCCGGTGAGGTGGCGGGCGAGCCACGAAGCGGGCATGAACAGGCGGCGCGCGGCGGCGTAGGCGGCCGGCTCTTCGTCGGCAATCCACACGATCTTGGGCCCACCGGCCTGCGTGGTGAGCGTCGAGCCGCCCACGCGCGTGATCTCGGCCACGCCGAGCTCGTCGGTCATCCGGTCGATCTGGGCGGTCGCTCGCGTGTCGACGCCATACAGAATGGCCGGGCGCACCGGCTCGTCGGCGTCGTCGGCAAGCAGCACGCAGGGCCCCATGCCGCTGACCCCCACTGCCGCGATCTCGACTTCGAGCTGCGAAGCGGATGCCGCGGCCAGCAGCTCGCGCGTCAGCTGCACAAACTCGGCCCACCAGATGCGGCCGTCCATCTCGACCCAGCCTGTGCGGGGGCGCTGCACGTCGTGTGCGACCGTGGCCGAGGCGAGGATCTCGCCGTGAGCGTCGACAAGGACACCCTTGCTGCTTGATGTGCCGATATCGACACCGATGGTGCACCGCGCGGGCATCATGTTCTCCTCGTGAAACGTGCGGGCGCGTGCTGCGCTCACACCTAGTGAAATCGATTTCAAGTTTAGTTGTAGAAGTGGTCAGTAGGGCGACGGACAAGGGCGACGAACTGGGGCGCGCGAGGCAGGCTGCGTGCTCACCCGCGCGGGGCTACCCGCCCGCTGGCACCGCAGGTGCATCGCACCCACGGGCTGGTTGCAGTTCGCTGCGCAACACCACCGTGCGTGCGGGTTGCTGGTCGCCATCGATGCGCTCGAGCAGCATCTTTGCCGCGGTGACGCCCATGTGGCGGGCGGGCAGCCGCACCACGGTCACGGCACTCGGCGAGAGCGTTGTGAACGGGAGCGAGCCCACCACCGCCACCCCGAACTTGGGCGGCGTCAGCCCGCGCTCGGTGAGCACCTGAATCGCCCCCACGCCGAGCAGATTGTTTGCCGCGACGACCGCGTCGGGCGGCTCGGGCATCGACAGCAGCTCTTCCATTTTGGCGCGGCCGCCATCAACCCGAAACGTCGAAAAGCGCAGGTAGGGTTCTGGGTCGAAGTCGGGCAGGCGCGCGGCAAGCACGGCCCGCCATCCCTCGGCGCGCTCCTGCGCGGTCTCGATCGGCTCGGGCCCCGTGATGCACGCGATGCGGGTGAACCCCGCCTGCACGAGGTTCTCGGTGGCGGCCTGTCCGGCCGCGCGGTTCTCCATCACAACGCCGTCGATGTCGTAGCCGGCGCCGCGATCGACGGCCACAATCGGTCGCCCCGTGGCGATCAGATCGTCGAGATTCGTGTGATCGGATGCCGGTGCCAAAATCACGCCCGCCATCCGCTCCGAGATCGCGATCTTCAGGTAGTTCGCTTCCTTCTCGATCTGCGAATCCGAGTTGCAGATCACGAGCGAGTAGCCGGCCGCTGAGGCGACGTCTTCGACGCCCCTGGCCATCTCGGTGAAGTAGGGGTTTTCAATGTCGGGGAGCACGAGCGCGATGACCTCGGAGGCCTGCCTGCGGAGGCTCCGCGCGTTGCGATTGGGCGTGAAGCGCAACTGCTGTGCAGCGTCGCGCACCGCGAGCGTCTTCTGTTCTGACACCCCCATGCCGTTGAACACGCGTGACACCGTCGCCGGAGACACCCCCGCGAGCTTCGCAACCTCATAGATCGTGACCATGTATCGCCCCCTCCCCTGCGTGTGATTCGTTGTCTGAAATCGATTGCATCACACTCGCTAAATGCGTCAAAATCCGGCGTCAGCTCATCGGTCGTCCCCCCTTGACCTCGCCGCTCGCGCCCCCGCCGGCCGCAAAGACCGGAGCGGCGGCTGGCGCCCCTGCAGAAAGCACCACCCGCCCCAGCTCGCCATCCCCAAATCGAATCACCGTGGCATCGAGCACCCCGGCCGCGCAGCTCACCCGTACTCGCCCCCCGAGCACGTCGACGGTGCCGTGCCCGGTCGATGACACCCACGGCCAGCGACCGTCGCGGGCGAGGTGCATCTCGCCGCTCAGCTCGTCGATTCGCACGCCGGTGCGTGCCTGCAAGACCGTCCACCCCGCCATCGCCCGCGAGTAGTGGTCGCCGCATTCGATCTCGTTGTACGGGTTGCGGCGCCGGCCATCGTGCCGTGTCCAGAGCGCATCGAGCACGGCGTCGGCTTCGGCATCCAATCCCTCCCACAGGCAGTGCGCCGCCACCTGATATTCGATGCCGCTCCACACCTCGTCTGCATACCGCGTCGGCACCGCCGGGCGCCCACCCGATGGCCACGAACACATCAACAGGCCCGAATCATCGGCGGCATCGGCGTAGACCCGGTACGGGTGCTCGAAGTTCTCGAAGCCGTGTTTGAGGTTGGTGGCGACCACGTGGGCAAGCGCGGTGCGCACGTGGTCTGCGGGCAGGATGTGCCCGAGACCGAGTTGGTGCGCCCACCACTGGCCGATCAGCTGGTCGCTCAAGGTCCCCGTCAACCACTGGAAATCAGACGGGTCGTCGGGGTCGAGCTTTTGCACATAGTGGGTGCCGTCAAAGAGCAGCTCGTCATAGAGGCGCGAGCCCGACTCGAACCGTTCGCGCACCTCGGCCGCGACCTCGGCGTCGCCCGCCACCGCGGCCAGCTCTTCCATCGCACGAAGCGCCGCGAGCCACAGCGTGCCCATGAACGTGTTCACACCGGCGAGATCGATGTCGTGCGTGCTGGGTTGGATGCCTCGCAGCACGCCATCCCCATCGGCATCCCATTTCTCGGCAATATGCCGATACAGCGTGACCAGCCGCGGCCAGCGCGCCTTCACCCAGGCATCCCCGGCCCCGTGTTGCGCGTCGCGGAGCGACTTGAGGATCGTGGCAAGCATGCCGTCGAGCGCGGGTTCTTCGGGACCGCCGATCATTTCGTCCCACATTTGCCGCAGATAGACGGGCACGCGCAGGCGATGCGGGATCGCGCCGTTCGGCGCCTGCATCACGTCAAATTCGGTGTCGCGCATGTTGCGCTCAAGCGAGGGCCAAAGGGCGGCGAGCGCAGCCTCGTACTGCCACACGTGGGTGCAGTTGAGCGGGCACGAGCCACCGAACGCGCCCGACCACATCGTGGTCGATGCCCCGAGCGACCCCTCATACCCATAGAAGCGGCCGTCCGCGCCCATGAAACACGTGGGGCTGCGCACAAGCGAGGCCTGCGCCGCCATCCGGTCGACGGTGCGTTCGTCAAGATCCGAGTCGATGAGCGTGCGGGTCCACGCGAGCGTGTCTTGCACGAGCGAGTCCCAGTTCTCGGCCACCTGCTGCTGCACATCGAGGGCGTCGAGATAGCGGCCGGCGTAGGAGTTGCCGACGAAGAAGCGTGAACCGCCCCACTCGGGGTGCGGTTGGCCGAACTGCTCGATGTCGACAAAGCGGTTGGAGAAGTGCCACGACATGCTGAACCGAATCACCCGGGTTTGCCCGGGCTCAAGCCAGAACGGCACGCCCACGACACCCAGCCACGAGCGGCCCGGCGCGCTCGGCCCCGACGCCGAGCGCGGTCCGTTCAGCTGCGGGTCGGCGATCATCGGCGCCTGCTCGAGCTTCGCCCGACCGTTGTTGAGCGCGCGCGATTCGAGGAACGAGACGAGGTGTTCGACGCCCGCGCACCGCGGCACGACCGCCGCATATTCATCGTCGGCCGCGAGCACCATCTGCCCGGCAAACTGGTCGCTCTCGGCGAGGCTCGGGTTGTCCATCACCACGCGGGTCCACCCCTTACCGCGCACGAGGCGGTTGACGTTGCCGCCGAGCCCGGGGGTCGTCTCGGCAATGGGGGTGACGCCGTCCCAGCCGATCGCGTTCAACAGTGACCCGGCGAGCGTGCCGTGCACCTCGACGGGGCCGTCGTTGGTGAGGGTGAATTCAAACAGGGCGGCGGGGATGCTGCTGGTATCGACATCGCCCGGAACCATGGGGTTGAGCACCCGCATGCTCGCGCGCAGCGGCACCCGATCGTCGCCGTACTCGACCTCGGCGACCGGGTAGGTGGCGCTGAATCGAGCCTCGGCCATGGTGCCGACGCGATCGGCGGCCCGAAGCATCCACTCGGGCACTTCGCCGTCGGTCACGAGCGGCGCCGCGGGATCGGGCACCGGGGTGCCCTGCAGCATTGTGACCACCTGCACCGGCGGCTCGACCCGAGAGAGCCGGAGCCAGAAGCCAGTGCCGGGCAGGGCGCCGCGGTGATTTGGCATGCCGCTGAGTTGCCATTGGCGAAGCGAGCCATCGGCGTTGACGGCGAACCCTCCGGTACCGATGCCCCCGACCGGCATTGCCAGTGCGGGTGCGTCGGTGTGCGGGATCCGTTGACCAAGAACCTGACTCATGTTGCTACTCCTTCGTGGAGGACTGCGTGGAGGGCGTGGAGGGCTTTGAGGGCTTCGTGGGCTTCGTGGCGAACTTCGCGTCAAACGTCGTGGTGGTTCTCGTGAACAGCGGGGCGAGCGCCGGCAGCGACACCCCGGCGCGAACCACGGTGGGCCACGCGGCGCCGACGGCGAGCGCGGCCAGCAGGCCGGGGGCGAGGGCGGTGAGCCCCGGCAGCCCAGACATCCCGACCCACGCGAGCGCACAGCCAACGATTGCGGTCGCGATGGCCGGGAGCGGAAACCGCAGCACCGAATAGCAGGCGACCAGCACGATCGCGCGCAGCGAGCTCTCGGGGCGGGCGTCCGCGAGCGGCAACGCCACGATCGCCACCAGCGCGAACACCACGGTTGCGAGCGAACCGGCGGTCGCGGCAATCGCGAACAACGTCGCCCCCGATTGCGCTGCGGCAAATGCCGCGACCAGGCTCAGTGCCGCGGCGAGCCCGCACGGCAGCACGATCGCCTCGGCCCGCAGCGCCCGGCGCCACCAGGCCGGGCGCGGGCCGGTGCGCTCGAACACCTCCGAGTGCAGGCGCTCGACGCAGGCAAGCAGCAGCGGGGCGCCAAACAGGCAGACGGCGAGCGCGACGACCGGGCTGTCGGCACCGAAAATCGCGCCGGCGATGAGGGTGGGCACCAAGAGGGCGCATCCGCTCGCCAACAACACCGGAAGACTTCGCCAGAACGCCATCGGCATCCGCCGCAAAACCGGGTCGGCCTGGCGCGAGGCGGCTGACTGCCCACCGAGCCCTTCGGCCGCGCTCATCCTTTCAGCCCCGATGACGCAACGCTCGCGACAAACTGGCGCTGGAAGATCAGGAACACGATCAGCAACGGGGCGACCACCATCGTGATGGCGGCGAAGACGACCGTCGCGGGCGCCGCACCGAACCCCTGCTGCAACACGACAAGGCCCAGGGGCAGCGTCATGTTCTCTGGGCTTGAGAGGAAGATCAACGGTCCGAAATATCCGTTCCAGGATGCCTCGAAGCTCAGGATCGCGAGCGCCGAGAGTGCGGGGCCCGACAGTGGCAGCAGCATCCGGAACAAGATCCATGCGTGCCCGGCGCCGTCGATCTTCGCGGCCTCGTCGAGCTCGCGTGGGATCGTCCTGAAGTACTGCGTGAGGAAGAAGATCTGGAAGACGTTCACGAGGGCGGGCAACCACAGCGCGGCGAGCGTGTCGACCAGACCGAGCTGGCGCATCATGATGAAAATCGGGATGATCACGAGCTGCGCCGGCACCATCATGGCCGAGAGCATGACCACAAGGAGCGCGCCGCTGCCCCGGAACGAAACGCGGGCGAACCCATAGGCCGCGAGCACCGAGAAGGTCAGCGACCCGACCGTGATGATCACCGCGAGAAAGAGCGAGTTCATGAACTGCTGCATGAATGGCACGTACTCGAACACGTTGACGAAGTTGTCAACCGTGAACGGCACGGGCAACCACTTTGGGGGTTCGGTAAACGCCTCCGCGCCCACCGTGAAGCTCGTCGAGATGAGCCAGTACAGCGGGGCAAGCATCAGCACGCCGAACACGATCAGCACGATGCTGAGCACGACGTCGCCCCAGTGCAGGCGTCGCGTGTGCGTGCGCGCGTTCACGCGCCCGAGCAGGTCTGGTTGGAGGCCGGTGCGAACACCGGGTGCAATGCTCATGCTTCAAACACCCACTTCTTGCGCCCCCAGAATTGCAGGAGCGTCACGCCCATCACGATGAGGAATACCAGGATGGCCACGGCCGCCGCGTACCCCATTTGGAACGACTGGAAGCCCTTTTCGTAGAGGTACATCACGATGGTCGTGGTCGAGTTTTGCGGCCCGCCCTTTGTAATGATCTGGATCGGTTCGAACACCTGGAACGCGCCGATGAACGTGATGATCATGGCGAAGAACATGGTGGGCGACATCAGCGGGAGCGTGACCTTCCAGAACACCTGCCACGAGTTCGCGCCGTCAGTGCGGGCCGCTTCGATGAGCTCGGGCGAGACCGTTTGCAGCCCGGCGAGCATGATGATGAAGGTGAAGCCCAGCGTGTGCCAGAGGTCGATGAAGATAATCGCCGGGAGCGCCCATGACGGATCGGTGAAGAAGTTGGGGGTGTCGATGCCGATCATCGCCGCGTATTGCGAGACGAACCCGAACGTGGGGTCAAGCACGTACTTCCACAGCAGCGACACTGCCGCCCACGAGATGAGGAACGGGAAGAACACGGCGACCCGCAAGAAATAGCTCAGGTATCGGTTGACCACCCGGTTCACGGCAATTGCCAGGAGCAGTCCCAAGACGATGTGCGTCACGATCGACGCGAACGCGAAGACGAACGTGTTCGCGAGCACGCGCGGCAGGATCGGATCGGTGAACAGCTTGACGAAGTTGTCGAGCCCGATGAACACCGGGTCGGTGAGCAGATCCCACTTGAAGAGGGCGAGCCCAATGGCGAAGACGAACGGGCCCGCGATGAAGATCAGGAACAGCAGGGTGGCGGGGCTGACGAACAGCCAGCCCGCCACCTCGGTGCGACGCCGCTGGCGCACTGCGCCAGGACGTCGCACCGATGCTGAACTACTTGTTAGCGACAAGGCTCTCCAGCTTTGTCTGGGCCGCGTCGAGGGTGGCCTTCGCGTCACCCTGACCGGAGATAATCGTCAGCCACGCCTCTTCGATGACCTTCTGCGCCTCGGCGCCACGGTCAATCGACGGGATCGGCGTTGCGTAGCTCATCGCTTCGCTCAGGCGGATACTGCCCTCGGGCGCGTTGTCGGTGAAGGCACTCGACTTCGCCACCGATTCGCGTGCGGGCACGATGGTGCCACCGATGGTGGCGAAGTACTCACCGGCATCCTTCGACATCAAGAACTTGATGAAGGTCCAGGCGGCCTCCTGGTTCTTGCTGTTCTTCGCGATGTTCCAGGCATCCCAACCCACTGGCGACCCGTTCGTCGTCTTGGTGGGCCAGTTGACGACCACCGTGTCGGCGACCATGTCGAGATTACGGATGCTGAGGACCGGCCAACGACCACCGTTGAGGCTTGCGAGCTTGCCCTGCTTGTAGGCTGCCTCGGCGTCAAACTGCCCGCCCGGTTCGGGTGAGAGCCCCTCGGCGACGAGCTGGCGTGCCATCTCGGCCGATTGGATCGCGGCGGGGCTGTTGTACGTCGGCTTTGTCCAGTCCGCGTTGAAGGTGCTCGCACCGTTCGTGGTCAGCCACGGCATTGCATCACCGAAGTAGCTCGACCCAGCGGCCTGAATGTAGGCGCCGGTCTTGTCTTTGATCGCGTGGCCGGCCGCGAGATATTCGTCCCACGTCCAGTTGCCATCAGCCGGGATCGTGACCCCCGCGGCGTCGAAGACCGACTTGTTGAGGTACATGCCCATGGTGTTGAACCCGCCCGGAATGAAGAGCGTTTCACCATTGGGGCCCGACGCAAACTCCTCGTTGAACTGCTTCAACTTGGGGTTGATGTCGGCCCAGTAGTCATCGACGACTGCCTTGTCTTGTTCGATGAACGGGCCGAGGTCGGCGAGCACACCCTTTGACGCGAAGAGGCGCTGCCCCTCGGTTGCCACCTGGATGATGTCGATGACCTGCCCACCGGCGAGCCGCGTGGCGACGGTGTTCGAGAAGTCGGCCCAGTTGCCGGCTGGGATGCCCTGGGCCTTGAGCTTGATGTCGGGGTACTGCTTGTTGAACTCTGCAAAGAGCGCGTTGAACGCCTTCTGCTGGTTGGCGTCACCGAGGTAAACGAAGGTCAGCTCGCCACTATCGGGACTCCCCGACGGGCTGCTGCCTCCACCACCTCCGCCGCCTGAACACCCGGCAATCAACACACTTGTCGTGGCGATGGCAAGCACTGCAAGTGCTGTTCTGCCTCTTCTGAAACGCATCGCATCCTCCTCAGACTTGAGACTCGTCGGTGAGTCACCACGGAAGGGGAGCATTGGCATCGATTCGCCGGTGCTCGTAAACGTGGCGGGTCGGATGACCTCTCACGCAGGAGGCTAGGAGAAATCGATTTCATCCACAAGGGCCTGAGCGAGCGCTCGCACTTGCCCACTCGAGCGCGATTGCATGGATTGTTACGGGGAATCGAAAACCCACGCGATTTTCCGGGGCTGTCGCCCGGCAGGGCCGTTGACAGCCCGGGAGTGTGTCACTAGATTGACTGAAATCGATTGCACAATCGATGGACGCGTCATGCCAGAACACGAGGAAGTGCCTGTCAAGATGAATACACAATCGCCGCTCAATTCCGGCCTTTCGAGCCCCGGACTTTCGAGCATCGCTGGCCTGCGGCCGCTGCGCACGAGATCGATCTCGCCAGAAAACTTCGACGGCAGCGTCGGCGGCGGCGCACGCGCCACCGAGGGCACCGGCGCAGCGTGCGCCGTCGACCTCGGACCGGGCTGGAAGATCTCACCGAGCGTCGACATCAAGGCCGGCGACACTTTCGACCTCGCGAACATTTCGGGCGCCGGCAAGATCACCCACATCTGGATCACGACACACACCGACAACTGGCGCACCCTCATCCTCCGCGCCTACTGGGACGGCGCCGACGAGCCCGCGGTCGAGGTGCCCTACGGCGACTTCTTCTGCAACGGCTGGGGCGTGTTCGCGCAGGTCACTTCGCAGGTGATCGCCGCGAACCCGCACGGCGGGTTCAACTCGTACTGGCCGATGCCGTTTCGCACCGGCGCGCGCCTCACCGTCGAGAACACCTCGGTCGTCGACGTACGCGTGTACTACCAAATCACGTACGAAGAGGGCGGCAACTACGAGAACGACGGCTACTTCCACGCCCAGTGGCGCCGCTCGAACCCGCTCGACGAGGCAACACCCCACGTCCTCGTGGAGGGCGTCGAAGGGCAGGGCCACTACGTCGGCACCTACATCGCGTGGGGGGTCAACTCCAACGGGTGGTGGGGCGAGGGCGAGGTGAAGTTCTACCTCGATGACGACGTCGAGCACCCGACAATCTGCGGCACCGGCACCGAGGATTACTTCGGTGGGGCCTGGAACTTCGATGTGCCTGGTGAGGGCTACACCGCGTTCTCGACGCCATATTTGGGGATGCCGCAGGTGATCCGGCCCGATGGGCTCTACGTCAGCCAGCAGCGATTCGGGCTCTACAGGTGGCACCTGCCCGACCCGATCTTCTTCTCGAAGCGGCTCGCGAAGGTCGATGTGCAGGCGCTCGGTTGGAAGAGCGGATGGCGCTACCTGCCGCTGCGCGACGACATCGCCTCGACCGCCCTGTTCTACCTCGACCGGCCCACCGCCCGTCGACCGAAGTCGCCCTCGGCCGACGACATGGAGGTACACCTAGGCACAAGCGCGGTGCCCGACCTCGGTGCGACACCGCCGCGGTCATAGCGGGGCTGGTCTTCAGCCCGACACCTTGTCGAGATGCACTGAGAACCAGAACACGTTGTACGGGCCCCACTGCGAGAGATCGAAGTAGACCGTGCGCCCGTCGTCGCTCACATAGCGCGGGTTCATGTAGGGCGCGTACAGGCCCGGATATTCGGTGCCCGACACAATCTCGAGCGGGTCGCCCCACGGCCCCCACGGGGTGAGCCCTTCGCGCATGTACGCCGAGCCGCCATCCGAGTACGTCATCAGCCAGCGCTCGAGGTAGTTCGAATACATCACCGACATCTCGCCGATCGTGCCATCGAGCACGATCGCGGCGTCGTCCATCTGCGCGCTCCACTTGGGTGAACCCGAGGCATCGGTGCCGGTGAAATAGCTGTAGGCACCGGCATCCTCAACCGCGTCCGTCGTCGCAGGCACGCGCATGAGCGCGACGCCGCCAAATCGGCCGGCAGGAATCGCCCAGATGTAGACGTAGTCGGTGCCGCCTTCGCGCACCTGCACCGTCGCGAACTGAATGAAGTTTGAGTCGCCCGGCCAGCGAACGCCCTCGACCTGGGTCCAGGTTTGGCCCTGGTCGATTGACTTTGCAAGGCCGCTGTAACCGGCATCCCACATGCCCGCATCGCCCCAGTGCGAGACCGACATGTAGGCCAGGTACATCGCGTCGCCGATCGCGAACGCGTGCGTGGGAATCTTGGTGACCTCGCCGCTGCCATCGCCCGGCCCGTGATCGCCCTCGACCAGTGCCGCCGCGAGCCCGATCGCATCTTCGGCCCACCCGCCAAAGGTGATGCCGTCGCTCGGGTCGTCGTCGGTGCTCCACGCCATCACGTTCGAGCGCCACATGCCGCCCTCGCCGCCATAGGCATCCGGGTCGCGCAGTCCGAACGTATCGCCAAAGAAGAAGTAGGTGCGATCGTCGACCGTCAGCATCGAGCCGAGGTCGGTACCGGCAACGCCCACCGCCTCGGTGTCGTTGATTGCCCCCGGGCCGGTGAGCTGGGCGATTTCTTTCAACCCGCTCACGCCCGAGAGCACAAAGGGGCGATCCGCGTCGGGGCTGACGTCGACCCGGCCGCCGCCAGCGCCCCCGGCGCTACACGCGCCGAGCAGCAACGCGAGCGCGGTGGCCGCGCCGATGGTCACAAGCAACTGCGATGCTCGAGTGCGCATGATCCCCCTCGATCGATGTGCCTCGAGCGTACTCGGCATCGATTTCAGAGAGAAGGGCGCAGGCGCCCAAAAGTGAGGTGCGCCTGCGCCCCAAAAAGAGAGGTGCGGGTTAGCGCTGGTCGTCTTCGCCGGCTTGCGGATGCATCGACCCCGGCCGCCACAGCACCACATCGGTCTGCCGGCGAAGCCGGGTTCCGGCCCGCAGCGTCACGACAGAGCCGGTTGCGGCGGCGGCGAACACGCGCCCACCTGGGCGCTGCTCGCGCTCGGCGGCGAGGAGCCCTTCGAGCTCAGCCACCCGGCGGTGCAACGAATGCACCTGTTCTTCGAGCAGCAACACCCGCGAGATTGCGGGCAGGCTCATGCCGTCCGCCGACAGGCGTGCCACCTCGCGCAGCTGCTCGATGTTGCGGGTCGAGTAGCGCCGCGAACCACCGCGAGTACGACCGGGAACCACAAGGCCCAACCGGTCGTACTGTCGCAGTGTTTGCGGGTGCATTCCCGCAAGCTCGGCCGCAATCGCGATCGCAAACAGCGGGACATCCTCATCGATCGAGGCATCCATCGTCATTCACCTCACTCATTAGACCGAACATGCGGCGCCTAGCCTCTTGCCTTCGCCATCAGTTCGTCACGCGGGTTCTCACCCGGTTCGACCTCGCGGTACTTCTCGAGCGCCTCGCGCGCGGCGTCGTCAAGGTGTGCCGGAACGGCAACCTGCACGACGGCGAGCAAATCGCCCGTGCCCTTCGTGCTCGTGATGCCGCGGCCTTTGACACGCAGCACCCGACCACTCGGGGTTCCCGGCGCGACCCGCAATTTCACGGGGTCACCGCCGAGGGTCGGCACCTCAATGGTGGCGCCGAGGGCTGCCTCCACGAAGGTGACGGGAACGGTCACGCGAAGGTTGAGACCATCGCGTTCGAAGACCGGGTGCTTGCGCACCTTCACCTGCACGACGATGTCGCCGTTTTCGCCGCCGTCCGGTGAGGGACGACCGCGGCCGCGGAGGCGGATCTTCTGCCCGTCGGCAACGCCGGCGGGAATCTTGACCTTGAATGGCCGACCGTCTTCGCCCTGCAGCGAGATCGTCTCGCCACGCGCCGCCGTCACGAAATCGAGCGTGGTGCGTGCCGTGACGTCTTGACCCTTGGTGGGGCCGCCAAAGCCGCGGTATCCGCCGCTCGTCTGACCAAAACCACCACCCTGCTGGCCAAAGAGGCCACCAAAGAGGTCTTCGTAACTCTGCCCGGAGGCCTGCGGGCGGCCGCGGCCGCCACCCTGCTGGCCGAACCTGCTGAACACGTCATCGAAGCCCTGGTTGCTCTGGCCACCCGCGGTGAAGCGGGCGCCAGAGCCCATGGCGCGAATCTGGTCGTATTCGGCGCGCTGTTCGGCGTCAGAGAGCACCGAGTACGCCTCGCTGATCTCTTTAAACTTGGCCTCGGCGGCGGCATCACCCTGATTTGAGTCGGGGTGATATTTGCGGGCGAGCTTCCGATAGGTCTTTTTCAGCTCGGCAGCGTCGACCGTCTTGGCCACACCCAGCGTCTTGTAGAAGTCCTTATCGAACCAATCCTGACTCGCCATATCGCCTCTATTCCGCCGGAACCGCGACGACGACCTTTGCGGGTCGAAGCTCTACGGAACCCAGCATGTAGCCGATTTCGACGACCTCGAGGATCGTTGGCTCGGTCGCACCCGGGGTGGGAGCCTGGAAGATTGCTTCGTGGCGTTGCGGGTCGAACAGCTCGCCCGCCTCACCGTACGATTCGAGGCCCATTTTCTCGGCAACGAAACGAATCTTCTCGGCGATGGTCGCGAAGGCGCTCCCAGGTTCGAGGTCACCGTGCTTTTCTGCCCGGTCGAGGTCATCGAGCGCGGGCAGCAGGCTGCGTGCAGCCTCGCCCTTCGCGCGCTCGATCTCGACCAGCCGCTGCTCTTCGGTGCGCCGACGGTAGTTGGCGTACTCGGCGGTCAGCCGCTGCAGATCAGCAAGGTGCTCGGCGGCCGCCCCCGCAAGCTGCGGGTTGTGTTCGGCGAGCGCCTCGTCTTCAACGCCGTGAGCGGATGCCTCAGCCGTCTGCTCTGCGTTCAAAATGTCGTCAATCGTGAGGTCACCATCGAAGTCCGACCCGCGCGGGCCGGGGCCGGAGGCGTGTGCCTCCGACCCCTGCGTCGCTCCGGGCTGAACCTCGTCGTGACCCTCGGGGCCCTGATCGGGGTTCTTGTCCGTCATGATTACTTCTTCTCGTCCTCGTCTTCGACAACCTCTGCGTCGATCACGTCTTCGTCAGCGTCTGCCGACTCTGCGCGGTCGTCGCTGGTGTCGCTTGCGGTTTCTTGTTCCTGGCCCTGCGCGTAGATCGCTTCGCCGAGCTTCTGCTGGCTCTCGTTGAGCGCGTCGTACGCAGTCTTCACTGCGGCGTCGTCTTCACCTGCGAGCGCGGTCTTCAGCGCGTCGACATCTGCCTGCACCGACGTCTTCACGTCTTCGGGCAGCTTGTCTTCGTTGTCCTTGATCAGCTTCTCGATCGAGTAGGTGAGCTGCTCGGCCTGGTTGCGAGTCTCTGCCGATTCGCGACGCTGCTTGTCTTCAGCCGCGTGCTCTTCAGCCTCGCGCACCATGCGCTCGATGTCTTCCTTCGACAGCGACGAGCCGCCGGTGATCGTCATCGACTGCTCCTTGCCCGTGCCCTTGTCCTTTGCAGACACGTGCACAATGCCGTTTGCGTCGATGTCGAACGTGACCTCGATCTGCGGGACGCCTCGGGGTGCCGGAGCGATACCCGTGAGCTCGAAGGTGCCGAGCTGCTTGTTGTCGCGCGTGAAGTCACGCTCACCCTGGAAGACCTGGATGGCCACCGAAGGCTGGTTGTCGTCGGCGGTCGTGAAGGTCTCGCTGCGCTTGGTCGGGATGGCCGTGTTGCGCTCGATGAGCTTGGTCATCATGCCGCCCTTGGTCTCGATACCGAGGCTCAGGGGGGTGACGTCGATCAGCAGCACGTCCTTGCGCTCGCCGCGCAGCACGCCAGCCTGGAGGGCGGCGCCGACGGCGACGACCTCGTCAGGGTTGACACCCTTGTTGGCGTCCTTACCGGTCTCCTGCTTGACGAGCTCGGCAACGGCGGGCATGCGAGTCGAACCACCAACGAGCACGACGTGGTCGATTTCGCTGACCTTGACGCCGGCTTCGCGGATGACATCTGCGAACGGCTTCTTGGTGCGGTCGAGGAGGTCCTTGGTGAGGTCTTCGAACTTGGCACGCGTGATGGTCTCAGACAGCGAAACCGGGCCGTTCTCGGTGAGCGAGAGGTAGGGAAGGTTCACGCTGGTCGAGGTCGACGAGCTGAGCTCCTTCTTTGCCTGCTCTGCAGCCTCCTTGAGGCGCTGCAGTGCGATCTTGTCGCCCGAGACGTCAACACCCGTGGTGTCCTTGAACTGCTTGATCAGGTAGTCGACGAGACGCTGGTCCCAGTCGTCGCCACCGAGGCGGTTGTCGCCTGCGGTCGAGCGCACCTGGATGGTGGAGAAGTCGTCGTCCTTGCCCACTTCGAGCAGCGAGACGTCAAACGTTCCGCCACCGAGGTCGAACACCAGGATGAGCTCGTCTTCTTTACCCTTGTCGAGGCCGTATGCAAGCGCCGCGGCGGTGGGCTCGTTGATGATGCGGAGCACGTTCAAGCCCGCAACCTCACCGGCCTCCTTGGTTGCCTGACGCTCTGCGTCGTTGAAGTAGGCGGGCACGGTGATGACAGCGTCGGTCACGGTGTCGCCGAGGTACTCCTCAGCGTCGCGCTTGAGCTTGCCGAGAATACGGGCCGAGATCTCCTGCGGCGAGTACTTCTTGTCGTCGACCGCGAAGGTCCAGTCGGTGCCCATGTGGCGCTTGACTGAAGCAAGGGTGCGGTCAACGTTGGTGACGGCCTGGCGCTTTGCGGTCTCACCGACGAGCACCTCGCCGTCCTTGGTAAATGCGACCACCGACGGGGTGGTGCGGAAGCCTTCGGCGTTAGCGATAACCTTCGGCTCGCCACCCTCGAGGACGGCAACGACCGAGTTCGTGGTTCCGAGGTCGATTCCCACTGCACGTGACATATGTGTCTCTCTCTTTCGTGTCGCGCGGGGTGCCGCGCGGCGTTGGGGTTGATCTGAAATTCTTGGGGCTGGACTTGAGTCCAACAGGCTCAATGTTACAGGTTGAGCCAACCCGTGTCAACACGAAGTTGATATGAGCTAGCTCAACTTTGAAGCTCCCTTTTTTGAGGCACCGCGGCCACAATTCTCGAGGTGCCGCGGCGCGCCGCCAGAGACACCCATCGTTCATCAATTCGCCGTAGCGTGACCACCATGTCGCTGTCAGATGCACCTGCCCCCGGCGCTCCGGCCACGCCGCCGCCCACCGCGAACACTGGCGCCCTGAGCGCAATGGGCGCAATGTTCCAAGACACCGACGACAACCGTGTCGTGCCACGAAAGCAGATCTATTCGTGGGCCCTGTGGGACTGGGCGACCCAGCCGTTCAACTCGGTATTGCTGACCTTTGTCTTCGCATCGCTCTATCTTGTCTCCGACAATTTCTTGCCGGCCGACGTTGCGGGGCTCGCAAACGACGACCCGCTGAAGCAGAGCGCGATGGCGACGCTGACGAGCGGTTACGGGCTCGCGACGTTTATTGCCGGCATCCTGATTCTGATTCTTGCCCCGGTGCTTGGGCAGCAGGCCGACCGCCGCGGCAACAAGAAGCGCGGGCTCATGCTGTTCACCGCGCTGCTGGCGCTCGCGCAGTTTGCGCTGTTTTTCGTGCACGCCGACCCCTCGTATTTCTGGTTCGGCGCGATCGTGCTCTCGCTCGGGGCTGTTGTCGCCGAGATCGCGGGCGTGAACTACAACTCGATGCTCGTGCAGATCTCGACGCCGCGCACGGTGGGGCGCGTCAGCGGGCTCGGATGGGGCATGGGATACATCGGCGGCATCGTCGCACTCACGCTCGTGGTCGTGCTGACCACCTTCAACTGGTTCGGCATGGATACGTCTGACGGCATGGCGTACCGCCTCATCGCCGTCGGCTGCGGCGTGTGGACGATCGTGTTCTCGATCCCGATCTTCTTGAACGTGCCCGAGGCGCCCGCGCGCATGGGCGCCGCGCGGGTCGGCTTCTTCCGCAGCTATGTCGTGCTGGTGCAAGACATCACGCGCCTGTACAAGAACCACCGCCCGACGTTTTGGTTCTTGGTCTCAAGCGCCGTCTACCGCGACGGACTCGCCGGAGTCTTCGCCTTCGGCGGCATCCTCGCGGCCGTCGTCTTCGGCTTCACCCCCACCGAGGTGATGATCTTCGGCATCGCGGCTAACGTCGTCGCCGGCATCTCAACGATTCTTGCGGGGCGCGCAGACGACCGGTTCGGCGCGCGCAGCGTGATCGTAACCGCACTGACCGGGCTCGTAACCATCGCCCTGCTGCTGTTCTTCTTCCGCGACGTCGGCACGATCGTGTTCTGGGTCGGCGGGCTCCTGCTCTCGGCATTCGTCGGGCCGGCGCAGGCGGCAAGCCGTTCGCTGCTCGCCCGCGTCACCCCGACGGGCATGCAGGGCGAGATCTTCGGCCTCTACGCCACAACCGGACGCGTCGCGAGCTTCATCGCACCGGGCCTCTGGGCCCTGTTCATCGCACTCTTCGGCGCGACGTACTGGGGCATCCTCGGCATCACGATCGTGCTGGCCGTGGGCCTGTTTCTCCTGCTGTTGGTGAAGCTTCCGCCGCACCGGAGGTAGGGGCGGAAGTTGTTGCTGGCGCGGCGTTGCCTAAGCGCCAGGCGATCCCGCGTCGGTGACCGCCACGTCCGAGCGGTGGAAGTTCTGGAATGATCGGGATGCCGTGGGCCCCCGCTGCCCCTGATACCGGTTGCCGTACGGCCCCGACCCATAAGGGTTCTCGGCCGGCGACGACAGCCTGAAGAAGCAGAGCTGTCCGATCTTCATGCCCGGCCACAGCTTGATCGGCAGCGTGGCGACGTTCGAGAGTTCAAGGGTGACGTGCCCTGAAAAGCCGGGGTCGATGAAACCCGCGGTCGAGTGCGTGAGCAGGCCGAGGCGTCCAAGTGACGACTTGCCCTCGAGTCGCGCCGCCACATCGTCGGGCAAGCTGACCTGCTCAAACGTCGCGCCAAGCACGAACTCGCCCGGGTGCAGGATGAATGCCTCGTCGGGGCTCGTCTCGATGAGCTGCGTCAGGTCGGGCTGATCGGCGGCCGGGTCGATGAACGGGTACTTGTGGTTGTCGAAGAGTCGAAAGTAGCGGTCGAGCCGCACATCGACGCTCGACGGCTGCACCATGTCGGTCGTGAAGGGCTCAAGGCCGATGCGACCGGCGGCAAGCTCTTTTTTGATATCGCGGTCTGAGAGGAGCACGCGCCAAGCCTACCGAGCCGGTCGCGCTAGGATATTCAGTGTTGCCCTCAATTCGCGAGCAAACCGCGACTCGGGTGATGTCGTTCACTTGCACGGCCCGGCTTCTCGGCCGGCAAGAGTGCGGGGCTGTAGTTCAATGGTAGAACTTCTGCTTCCCAAGCAGATAGCGCGGGTTCGATTCCCGTCAGCCCCTCCACGCGCCCGTTCGGGTGCTTCCCCATGCGCCGCACGCCCGGCCGCCGCGCCGCCGCACGCCTCTGCCGTTCCGCCGCCCTGTCTGACCGGCGCTCCGCATCGGCCACCCTTCCGCTCCGCAGTCGCGAAACGCCGCGAAACCGCGCACAAAGCGACAAAACGCGACGGGGGAACGGGACATGGGTCGGGCCGTCACCGGTTCGGCGCTCCCGCGCGGCCCAGTCGCGGGCGCGCGCGACACTAACTCAGGAAAAACGGTGTCCAGCGAGACGAAGCCCCCGGAAATACGGGGGCGCATGGCGCCCGTCGCCAGGTTTTCCTGAGTTAGTGTCGCCACACGGCGCACCCCGCCTGCACCATGCCGTCCCGCTCCGCAGTCGCGAAACGCCGCGAACCCCCGCACAAAGCGACAAAACGCGACGGGGGAACGGGACAAAGCATCGCCCGTCACTGGTTCCGCGCTCCCGCCCCGCACCGCGCCCCGCTCAGCAGTCGCGAAACGCCGCGAAACCCCGCACAAAGCGACAAGACGCGACGGGGGAACGGGAGAGGCGGTGGGACGCGCGGCGCGCGGCGCGTGCGGGGCGCGCGAGGGAACGGCAGAGGCGTGCGGGGCGCGCGGCGAAACGGCAGAGACGCGCGGCGCGCCGCCGCGCCGAGGCCCCTACAGCCCCGTCATGCCACGCAGGCGGTGACCGACCGCGATCGACTCACCGCTCAGCGGACGCGACAGCGGCGAGATCAGGAACGCGATGAGGTCGGCGATCTCGTCGGGGCTCGACTGTCCGCTCGAGCCCATCTGTACGTCGGGGATGGGGGTGTGGGTGATGACGCCGGGGCTGATCGCATTGACCGTGACCCCGGTGCCCGCGACCTGGTCGGCGAGGTGCTTGGACGCGATGATGAGCGCGGCGTTGCGCAGCGAGCCGGTCATGTTTGCGGTGAGCGAGGCGTTCTGTCCGCTCACCCCAACCACGCGGCCGTAGCCGGCGGCGGTCATGCTCGGCAGCACGGCGTTGGCGACGCGCAAGAACGTCATCGCCTTCGTGTCAATGCCGTCGAGCACGCGCGACGGCTCCGAGTTGAGCTTGGGGTCGGTGATGGTCGGCACCGTTGCCGCCGTCATCACCAGGCCGTCGATGCGCCCGTGCTCGGCGATGACGCTCGCAACCGCGGCATCCACCGACTCGTCGCTCATCGCATCCATGACGACGCCGTCAGTCGAATTGCGTGACGCGGGGATCGCGATTGCACCCTCTGCGCGCAGGCGCTTGACGACAGCACTGCCGAGCAACCCGTGCCCACCGACGACGAGAATGACGCGTTCTTTGAGTTGAAGATCCATGCGAATCAGAGTAACTACGCACGGCCCCCACGATGTGAAGTCGCCACAGATTCCTGCAAGAATGACGAAATGCAACGGTCCAGAGCTTCTCGCGCACTGCGCGGGCTCATCGGGGCCTCAATTGCTACATTCGTGGCCCTGCTTTCGCACCTCGCGGCCGGTGGCGCGATGCCCGGATGGATCGGTATCGCCCTCCCCTGGCTGCTTTCGGTGATGGTGTGCACCCTGCTCGCGGGCCGCGCGCTCTCGCTCATTCGCCTGTCACTCAGCGTGATCGCGAGCCAGGCGCTCTTTCACTTCCTCTTCATCTTCGGCTTCATCACCCGAAGTGGTGCGGCGGCCGCCGCCCAGAACGCGCACGCCCACCACTCCGCACCCGGCACGATGACGCTGCCACCGGTCTCGGCGATCCCCGTCGACGCGTTCGTTGGCGACACCGCCATGTGGATCTCGCACGGCATCGCCGCCCTCATCACCGTCGCGTCGCTCTACCGCGGCGAGCGCACGCTCCTGCAGTTGCGCGAGCTCGCACGCGACATCTCGGCTTGGACCGCCCGCGCCTTCGGCGTCGTCGCACTGCCGCTGCCACTGCGGCCGGTCCGCGTGCGCGCCACCCGCCTCTCACTCCGCGCCCCCGGCGCCGGTCCCGCTCGCTCGTCGCTTCAGCGGCGAGGCCCACCTCTCTGCGCCTGATCTGACCGCGGTGTGGTCGCCAATTGTGGCGCCATGCACCGCTTCTTGCTCGGCCCTTGTCGAGTGATCAATTGCGCGTGGATGCCGCAGCCCGGCGTCCAGAGAGAGGTTTTGCCATGTTTCGCCCTCGCCTGTTTGCGATGGGGGTGCTGGTAGCGGCGTTCGCGGTGTTCGCGACGTCTGTGCCCGCATCGGCCCATGACGCACTGATCGGCAGCACGCCGGAGCCGGGAGCACGCCTCACCGAGGCGCCGGCCGAGGTCTCGCTGCGGTTCTCCGACGATGTGCTCACCCTCGGGGCGGCGGTCATCGTCGCCGACGGGGCCGGCCGCGACTGGGTGGTGGGCGATGTCAGAATCGCCGGCAACTCCGTCTCGGCGGCGCTCGACGGGCCCCTCCCCGAGGCCGGCTACGAGCTGCGCTGGCGCGTGGTCTCGTCTGACGGCCACCCCATTTCGGGGCTCGTGCCGTTCACGGTCGGCGAGGGTGCACCCCTCGTCAGGTCGACCGCCGACAACGACGGCGAAAGCGGCAACACCGGCAGCACCGGCAACAACACCAACGATGACGGCGCGAACAACGCCAGACCCGATGTTGTTGTCGACACCACCGAACCCGCGCAAGGTCAGGTCGCTGAAGGGTTCGGCGGTATCCCCCGAGTCGTCGCACTCGGGGTGGGCGGCGCCGTCGTTGCGCTCGCCATCGCCGCACTCATTGCATTCACCCGCCGGCGCGCTCGCGCAGGCGGCCAGGTGGCCGGGCAGGACCCCGCCACCACACCACACTCCCGCGACGAATCGTCCGGAAACTCTTCGCTGTGAAAGGCATCTCTATGAACACTTCCACCACCCTCCGTCTTGCCGCCCTTGTCGCCGCGGCGGGCCTCACCCTCACTGCCTGCGCGGCAACACCAGCTCCAACGCCCCCGGCTGCCAGCCAGGGGGTGGCTGAGGCATCCACCGTCGTCACCATCACCGATGCCTGGTTCAAGGCCGCCGATGAGGGGATGTCTGGGGCATTCGGTACGTTCAACAACGCGGGCGCCGATGACGTGACCATCGTGTCGGCGTCGAGCGAGGTCGCGCACATGGTCGAGCTCCACGAGACCACCGAGAACGCCAGTGGCGAGCTCGAGATGCGCGAGGTCAAGGGCGGATTCACGATCCCCGCCGGCGGCTCGTTCGCTCTCGAGCCCGGCGCAAATCACCTCATGTTTATGGGGCTGATGGCGCCGCTGCAGGCGGGTGCCACCGTTGAGGTCACCGTGACCTTCGACGACGGTTCGACGTTCACATTCGAGGCTCCGGTCAAGGACTACTCGGGCGCGAACGAGAACTACGAAACGGGCGAGTAGTGCCCACGTCCGGAACGCACGACAAGGCGGCCCGGGCCAAGGCGACCCGGCGACAGTTCCTCCTCGGAGGAGCCGTCGCCGGCGTCGGCGCGGCCGCCGTGATCGGGCTCGACAGCATCCTGAACCGTCCCGACACCCCCGCCACCGCGACGCCAGCGGCACCCGAAATCGCGACGATCCACGGCGGCGAGACGGTACCGTTCTACGGCCGTCACCAGGCCGGGATCGCCACCACACCGCAGGCGCACGCCACCCTGATCGCGCTCGACCTGCGCGAAGGCAGCGACCGCGGGGCACTCGGGCGCATGATGCGCCTGTTGAGCGACGACGCGGCTCGGCTCACGCAGGGGCGGGCTGCCCTGGCCGACTCCGAACCAGAACTCGCTGTCGCCCCCGCGCGGCTCACGGTCACGTTCGGCTTCGGCCCGGGTTTCGTGGCCCGCGCGGGCGGCACCGCGCCGCCGTGGCTCGCCCCGCTCCCGCCGTTCACGGTCGATCGTCTTCAGCCCGAGTTCAGCGACGGCGACCTGCTGCTGCAGATCGCCTCAGACGACCCACTCACGGTTTCGCACACGGCGCGCATGCTGCTCAAAGACACTCGCAGCTTCGCGACGGTCCGCTGGGTGCAGCGCGGTTTTCGGCGCGCGACCGGCACCGAAGCGTCGGGCACAACCATGCGCAACCTCTTCGGGCAAGTGGATGGCACGGCCAACGTCGCACCAGGCACCGCCGAGTTCGACAAGGTCGTGTGGAACACGGGCAGCACAGACACAGCCGCGTGGATGGCCGGCGGAACGAGTGCGGTGGTGCGCCGCATCCATATGAATCTCGACACCTGGGATCACCTCGACCGGGGTGGCCGCGAACAGTCGGTTGGGCGCACGCTCGCGAATGGGGCGCCGCTGACCGGACGCAACGAGCACGACGAGCCCGACTTCGAAGCGAAGACGGCGATTGGGTTTCCGGTGATCCCCGAGTTCTCGCACATGCGCCGAGCGCGCAGCGACAACCCGGACGAGCAGATCTTTCGGCGCGCGTACAACTACGACGACGCGCCGGAGGGAACCGAGATCGCGAATGCGGGGCTCGTGTTCATCGCGTTTCAGGCCGATGTCGACCGGCAGTTCACGCCGATGCAGCGCCGGCTCGACGAGCTCGACCTGCTCAACACGTGGACGACGCCAATCGGTTCGTCGGTCTTCGCGATCCCGCCCGGCTGCGCCGAGGGTGGGTTCGTGGGCGACACGCTGCTCGCGTAACTCAGCAACCTACTCGGCCGCGGCGGGCGCCGGCTGGCAGACGGCCAGTTGCGTGATCTCTTCGCCGTACTGCTCCGCCGTCCACGGCAAGCCAAACTCGGGGGCGGTATGCTCCGCGGCGGCCGGGGCCTTCGAGGCGATGGCGGCGAGCTGCCACGCGAGGTCGCGCACCAGTGCGGGGCTCGCGGCCGAATTATTTAGCACCGCGACGACCACGAGGCCCGTGGCTGGGTCGGCGAAGGCCGCCGTGAGGTAGCCGGGCATCGAACCGAACTGGCCGATCAACGAACCGGCCTGAAAGACGCCACCCGTCGCGGTATACCAAGCCGGCACGCCCTCTCCAGCCGGAAGCGGCGTTGCAAAGCGCTGCACGGCGAGCTTCGCTGCCGCCGACTCGTCGTTGCCGCCCGCCTTGTCGGCGAGCAGCGAGCCCGCGGCGAGCGCCCGCATATAGGCACCGAGGTCATTCACCGTTGTCACGACACCCGAGTCGGTGAAGCCAATTGACGACGAGAGCACCGTGACGTCTTGCAGGGCGGCGCAGTCTGAACTGCTCCGATACCCCGGGAGCGCATCGGCGCCGGGTGAAGCTGCCGCAGAGCCCGGGAGCACGCTGTTGCGCAGGGCGAGGGGCGTGAAGACGTACTGCGAGAGGAGGTCTGCCGCGCTCATGCGGGTGGCGTTTTCGAGCGCGATGCCGAGGAGCACATACCCAGCATCGGCGTCTGTGTAGGCCGCGCCGGGCGTGGCCGCGTGTGCCTCGCCGAGGCCAAAGCTCGCGAGTTCGCGCGGGCTCCACACGCGAGCCGGGTTGCTCATCCACGTGGATTCGAGCGAGATGGCGTACGAGCCGACCCCCGAGCTGCCGTTACACAGTTGCTCAAGGGTGACGTTCTTCAGCGCGGGGACGCCGCCGGCGTACTTGGTCACCGCGTCGTCGAGCGCAACGCGACCGTCAGCCGCGAGCCCGTACAGCACGTCACAAATCATGGGCCGGGTCACATCACCGGCACGGAACGGCATCGAAGTCGTCACGGGGATGTCGCCGCCGGCGGTCGTCGTGCCCACCCCGGCCACCCACGAGCCACTCCACGGCGCCCAGACTCCGACGATCGCGCCGGGTGCTGCGGCCATGCCCATCGCGTGGCCGACCGCCTCTTCGAGCGCGGCCTGCGTCTCTGGCGCGAACGGTGACTCTGACTGCGCCGGCAGGTCGAGCGAGATGGCCTGGCCACCGGCGCATGCACTGAGTGTGAGGAGCATCGCGCCAATTGTCGCGGTGAGCGCAACGATTCGACGGCGCGTGGTGCCTGCCCGCATGTGAACCCCCGGTGTGATGTCCAGGTGATTCTATCCCGCCCTGCGAGCCATACCCTGAGCACAACCCGCCTAACATGGTGATCGTGCCCCACATTTTTGAAGACAACGTCCGCGCCGCAGTGCTCCACCACATGAACGACGACCACCAGGACGACAACCTGTTGATCACGCGCGCGTTCGGTGGCGCCGGTGGCACGAAGGCTGATGTGACCGCTGCCGAGATGACCGGCTTCGACGGCGACGGCGGCGACTGGACGATCACGCTTGCCGACGGCACGAGCACCGAGGCCCGCATCGCGTGGCCGATCGGTTCGATCTCGGAGCGCATCGAGGTTCGTCAGCAGATCGTGCAGCTTTATGACGACGCATGCGTAGCGCTCGGCGTCGAGCCGCGCCCGCACGAGTAGCGAATTACCGCGGATTTCTCGACACCGCGTCAGGTTCACAGGCGCCTGACGGCGGTTGCTAAGGTCTGCCTAAGTAAGCGCCTCGTGAATTCGCTACAATTGAGCCATGTCTGTCACACCCTTCTCCACCGCCGTGCGTGAGCGCAGCACCGCCGCCCACTCCAGCAGTGAAGGCTCGGGTTTCATGAGCGAGCTGTTGAAGGGCGACGGCACGCTCGACGATTACATCGCGCTCGTTGCCCAGCACTACTTCATCTACGTTGCCCTCGAGGCCGCTGCCGACAACATGCGCAGCGAGCCCGTGGCATCCGCGTTCATCACCGATGCCCTCACGCGCCTGCCCGCCTGCGAAGCCGACCTCACGGCGCTTTTGGGTGCGAACTGGCTCGAGCAGATCGCACCGCTGCCCGCGACGCAGCGTTACGTCGACCGCATCAACGAGATCGGTTCTGACTGGGCCGGTGGGTTCATCGCCCACCACTACACCCGCTACCTCGGCGACCTCTCGGGCGGCATCTTCATCGGCCGCGTGATGGCGCGTCGCTTCAACCTCGAAAACGGTGGCGTCACGTTCTATACGTTCGATGACATCGCCGACCCGACCGTCTTCAAGAACGAGTACCGTGCACAGCTTGACGCCGTGACGTGGAGCGAAGAAGAGCGCGAGCGCGTGATCGAAGAGGTCCTCGCTGCCTACCAGTTCAACACCGACGTGTTCGAAGACCTCGCTGCCGCCAAGAACGGTGCACTGGTCTAACCGCAGCGCCTACGTTCGGAGCCGTCCTAGATCGCGACGGGCGGAACGGCTTCAGGCGCCTGCGGGCCCACATATCGTGCCGATGGGCGGATGATCTTCGGGTCGATCGACTGTTCAAGGACGTTCGCCGTCCATCCGAGGACGCGGGCAGCTGCGAACGTGGGCGTGAACAGGTCGCGGTCGATGCCGCAAAGTTCCATCACGATTGCGGCGTACCACTCAAGGTTGGTGTGGAGTGCTCGACCCGGTTTGAACGCCTCGAGGAGCACTGGAACGCGTTCTTCTACCTGGATCGCGAAGTCGACTCTCGGCCCGCCGAACGTCTTTGCGACGGCCTTCAACAGCGCCGACCGCGGGTCCTCGGTGCGGTAGACCGGGTGGCCAAATCCCATGATGCGCTCTCCGGCGGTGAGCCGTTCGCCGATCCAGGCATCGATATTTTCGGGGCTCCCGATCGCGTCGAGCGTGTCAAGCGCGCGGCTTGGTGCACCTCCGTGGAGCGGTCCTGACAACGCACCCAGCGCCCCCACCAAACATGAGGCGGCATCGGCACCTGTCGACGCAATCACTCTGGCCGTGAAGGTCGACGCATTGAAACCATGGTCGACTGCCGCCGCCAAATATGCAGAGAGACCCTCGACCGCTCGCCGCTGCGGAACAACTCCTTGCAGCATGTAAAGGTAATTGGCGACGTACCCCATCTCCGGTCTCGGCGCGACGGGGTGCAGCCCGAGTCGGAGCCGGTGGAGAGCCGCGATAATCGTGGGAGTCTTGCTTGCCAGACCGACGAGATCGTCACGACGTTGTTCGACACTGAGGTCGTAGAGCGGGCAAAGCCCGGCTCGTGCACCTTCGAGCGACAGCGCCACTCGCAACCCAGCAAGCCCATCAGCGTGCATCGACGATTTCGCGATGGCGGGGAGCGCCTCGCTCAAGGCGATGGGGAGCGCTGATGCATCCGCGATCTGTGCCGCGAACGCCGCGCGCTCGACCGGTGTGGGCAGTGCACCGTCAAGCATGAGTTGCCAGATGTCTTCAACCGATCGCGTGCGAGCAAGTTCAGTCGCCGAATATTGACGGTAGTGGTAAAAACCCTCCTGCCCCCGCACGTCGCTGAGCGCCGTCTCGGTGACGATCACGTTCGCGAGACCACGCGGCACGTCAATTGGGGTGTCATCCATCCGGATCGCTGACTTCATCGTGTTCTCCCGAGTCGTTTGTTCACCGCGTCTTGCGAGCGCTGCGTCGTTCGTGCAACTAGGGTGACTACAGCACCGACATTGATTTTCGGCAATCAAACATTGATCGAATCAACACCCTCCTCCTAGGCCGGTCGATATGACACCTCCCAGCACGCGATTGACCAGCGCCCAGGTCGCCGCTCGGCTTGACGTGAAGCCCGCGACGCTTTACGCCTACGTGTCGCGGGGCCTGCTCAGGAGCGCACGGGCTGAGAACGGGGGTTCGACGTTCGATCCGCTCGACGTAGAGGCGTTCGCCGCGTCACGGCGCAGGGGATCCAGGTCGGGCGGCAGCTCGGCCGGACGGCCACTGACGGTCGTCGAGTCCGACCTCACGCTGCTGCAAGACGACGCGCTCTATTTTCGGGGCGTCTCGGCCGTCGATCTCGCCCGTCGGTGCCAGTTCGAAGAAGCTGTAAGCATGCTCTGGGCGACACCGCACCAGCGCGATGGCGCCCCTGACCAGCTCGTGAGCGATCCCGAGACCGTCGCTGCAATCCGTCTGGCCGCCGCGAGTCTGGGCGATACCCCGCGGTTCGTGGATCGATTCAGACTCGCGCTCCTCATCTGCGCCCTGCATGACCCGGAGCGGGCTTCATTGCAGCCATCGGCGGTCATGAGCGCTGGCAGACGGATGCTCGCGGCGGTCGTTGACGCGCTGCCCGACCTCCAACCGGCTCCGTCCGCAGCGGCTCCGCTCGCGCGCAGGCTCTGGGCGAAAATCTCGCCGCTTGAACCGTCGACCGGCAACCTTCGCGTCCTCAACGCGACAATGGTGCTCTGCATGGACCACGACCTCGCGATCTCGACGATGTCTGCACGAGTTGCGGCCTCTGCCCGCGCAGACCCTTACGCCGCGGTCACCGCGGCGTTGAGCACGTTCGACGGCGCTGTGCACGGTGCTGCGAGCATCGCAGCAGTCAGCATGCTGACCGAGACGCTGCAAACCGGAAACGCCGAGCAGGCGATCTCTCGCCAAATCAAGAAGACGGGGATGATTCCGGGGTTCGGTCACCTCATCTACCGCGACGTTGACCCGCGCGCGGAGTTGCTGCTCGCAGCGATGCGGCAGCTTCCCTCGTTTCAAGGTGCGACAACCGCCGCCGATCGCATCGTTGCCGTCGTCCGCGCACGGAGCCCACGACCCGCGAATCTCGACCTCGCCCTTGCGGCGCTGGCGATTGGCGGCGAGATGGACACAGACGCAGGGGAGCTCATCTTCGCGGTCTCGCGAACAGCCGGTTGGATCGCGCACGCGCTCGACGAGTACACCCAACCCGCAGCACGACTTCGTCCGGAGTCAAGGTATACGGGCGCCCGCCCCGCTAGCCCCGCAGCGGCGCGCTTCGCTGCGCCATAAAGCGCTGCACATCGGGGTCGACCTTGATGTCGCTCGGCCGCAGTGGCCGCGAAAGGTAGAGCCCTTCGAGCGACGTGAGCCGGCTGAGCGCGACGTACGTTTGCCCCGGGCTGAACGCACCCGAACCCAGGTCGACGATCGCACGATCGTAGGTCTTGCCCTGCGACTTGTGAATGGTCACGGCCCAGGCGAGGCGCAGCGGAAACTGAGTGAACTCGGCGACAACTTCACGCGAGAGCTTTTTGGATGCCGCGTGGTAGCTGTAGCGGTACTTCTCCCACGCGACCGGGTCAACCTCATGATCGGTCCCGTCGACGTCGACGTGCACGGTCCCGCCGATGCTCGTCACCGTACCGATCGTGCCGTTCACCCAGCGCTGGCCGTCGGGCCCGCCACCCACGTCATTGCGCAGGAACATCACCTGCGCGCCCTCCTTCAGCGAGAGCTCGCCGTCTGCCGGGTAGTTCGACTCGCGACCGAAGTCGCCGTTGACCTCTGCCACCGCGGTCTGCGCGCGGCCGGGGAGCGCCTCGAGGTGGCGCCGGTTGATGTTCGACACAATGTCGTTGCGCGACGCGAGCGTGATGATCGAGTCGCCCGCATCGAGCCCCTTGCCAAGGGTGGGCGGCTTTCGCGCCCCCATTCCGTTCAGAATGCCGGCAATCTCGGCCGTCACCTGCCCATGGCGCACGGCGTTCAGCATTGCCTTGAAACCGTCGTCGGCCTGGCGGTGGATGTCGACGAGTTCGACGATGCGGAGGGGTGCGGCATCCACTGCCTCTAAATCGAGCGCACCATCGCCGCCGGACGTTCCCGCCCAGACCTTGGCGTCGAAGAACCAGAACGAGCGGTAATGATCGCGCACGTACGCGAGCTCGTCGCCGCGGGGCGGAACGGGCGCGAGTTGGTAGGGGTCGCCGAACATCACGAGCTGCACGCCCCCGAACGGCTCACGTCGGCGGGCGCGGGCCTGGCGGAGCGAACGGTCGATCGCGTCCATCAGGTCGGCGTTGACCATCGAGATCTCGTCGATGACGAGGGTGTCGATCGCGTTGAGGATCTTGCGCGTGGCATCGTTCTGGTCGATGTCTTGGTCGGCGATCAGTCCGATCGGCAGCCGGAAGAGCGAGTGGATCGTTTGCCCGTCGACGTTGAGGGCGGCCACACCCGTCGGGGCACACACGGCGATCTGCTTCGCCGTGTTCCACGCCAGGTGGCCCAGCACGGTCGATTTGCCGGTGCCGGCGCGGCCCGTCACAAAGATGTGTTCATTGGTGTCTTCAATGAGACGAAACAGGGCCTGCTGCTCGGCAGACAGCTCCACGACGGTCACGACAGCATCACCCAAGCAATGTTACCCGGCGGGGTTTCGTAGACTGGCCGGGTGGAGCCTGCCGAGAATGACGCGCCGCCGCGGCGAAAGCGCGCTCTTGCGATCGATCTGACGATCCTCGGCGTCGTCGGCCTCCTGCTGATCGCGGCGCTCGGCGCCACCGGCGTGATCCTGTATCGCGAGTTCTACAGCCCCACCGCCTATGCGATGCGCTACCTGTCGCTCCTCCAAGACCACCGGGCCGCTGATGCACTCGACATGCCGGGTGTTCGCGTCGACTCGATCGCGCTCGACAAGGCGTCACTCCCGGCGGGCGCATCCGATGCCCTGCTTCGCCGCGCCGCCCTCGGCCAGCTCAGCGACATCGAGCCGGTGAGTGAGACCACGAAGAACGGTGTCACCACCGTGACCGTCTCTTACACGGCGCACGGGACCCCCGGCACCACGACGTTCCGCATCGCTCAGGACGGCTGGCTTGGGGTCGCCCCCACCTGGCGTTTCACTCAGAGCCCGCTGAGCGTCATCGACCTCACGGTGCGCGGCTCGATGCGTTTTTCGGTGAATGGCTTCGAGGTCGACAAGCGTCAGGTTTCCGTCGATGGCGTGGATGCTGACCCCCTCGCCCCCGTTCCGATGCTGGTGTTCTCCCCGGGCATCTATTCGGTCACGGTCGACACCGCCATCTCGCGCAGCGACGGTGTGCTTGTGCTCGCCGATGCGCCGCTGCGAAACACCCCCATCGACATTCAGGCCGAACCGACGCCCGAGTTCGTGAACGTTGTGCAAGAGGAGGTCAACGGCTTCCTCGATGCCTGCGCCACCCAGCAGGTGTTGCAGCCCACGGGTTGCCCGTTCGGATTCTTCGTCACCAACCGGATCGTCGCGCCGCCGGAGTGGTCGATGGCCGAATACCCGGTCGTGAACGTCGTGCCGCACGGCGCCGACTGGCGGATCGTGCCCGCTGACGGCCGGGCGCACATCAATGTTGGCGTGCGGTCGCTCTTTGACGGCTCGGTGCGCAACGTCGACGAAGACGTCGAGTTTACGATCGACGGCACGATCACGCTGCTCGGCGACGGCACCATCTCGATCCGCGTCGGCGGCGGCGAGCAGGGGCTCGACTAGCGCGCTACTGAGCGCCCGCTACTGCCGACACCAGCAGCTACTGCCGAGCAGCTACTGCCGACCAGCGCCCTCCTGGGCCGCCTCGCGCGCCGCGTCCCGCGCCGCGATGCCGGCGAGCTGGGCATTGTAGTCGGCCAGCTCGGCATCACCCGTACGGTCGGCAGTGCGATCGAGGCGCGTCTGTTCCTTCTGGTCGCTGCGGCTCCATTGGATCGCCACCGTGATCGCCAAGATCAGCGATGGGATCTCGCCCACGCTCCAGGCGACACCACCGCCGGCGCGTTGGTCGTCCATCGGCGTCCCGCCCCACGTGCGGCCCATCGCCCCGAACCACTCGGCAACGAACAGGCCCTCCTGCGCCATGATCGCCACACCGAAGAACGCGTGCACCGCCATCACGAGCAGCAGGAGCACAAGGCGCCCGGCGTGCGGGAGTCGGTATGGCACCGGGTCGATGCCGATGAGCGACTGGGCGAAGAGGTAGCCCGAGATCAAGAAGTGCACGACCATCCACTGGTGGCCGAGGTGGTCTTCCATCGACCAGCGGAAGATCCCGGTGTAGTAGAACACCCAGAGCGAGACCACGAAGATCGCGGCGGTCACGAACGGGTTCGTGATGACCTTCGCGAACGGGGTGTTCACGGCCCACATGATCCACTCGCGCCCACCACGGGTGCCATCGTCGCGCTTGCGAATCGTGCGCAGCGCAAGCGTCACCGGCGCGCCGGTGACCAACAAGATCGGGATGCCCATGGCCAACGCCATGTGCCCGAGCATGTGCACGCTGAAGAGGTACTCCTGGTAGGCGTTGATCGGGCCGTTCGTCACCCAGAACAACAGCAGCACGCCGGCAACCCACGCAATGGTGCGATAGAGCGGCCAGGCATCGCCGCGGCGGCGCATGCGGCGCACACCGGCGAGGTAGAAGAACAGTCCGAACGCGCACGCAACGATCCAGAGCAGATCGACGTGCCACTCGGTCAGCCACTGCAGGGGGCCGAGCTCGGGCGGCAGTAGCCGGTCGGTGAGGCGCTGCGCGGGCGTGGGAATCTCGGCGGCCTCCTGCGGTACGGGCGGCGCGGTGCGGGCAAGCGCGACGGCCGCGCCCGAGGCGATCCCCATCAGCACCAACTCGAGCACGATCAATCCCCAGAACCGGCGGTCTGCGGCAACCTGGCCGGCGCGCGACGCGGCTCGGCTGGGCTCGGCGGGCGAGGTGCGGGTTGCCGAACGCTTTTGATGTGTGGATGCCGCAGCCGAGGCATCCACTCGCCGACGCGGTGCCGACACGGCGCGCGAAGGCCCAACCATGCGGTTGATGATGGCGCGGCGATAGATCGCCCCAAGCACGCCGATCGCGAGCAGCGCTGTCACCTTGACGAGAATGAGGATGCCGTAGGGAGTGAGGAGGGCGTCCCATGCGCCGACGCGCAGCGCGGCGCTCGCGTAGCCCGAGAATGCGACGACCAAGAACGCGGCGAGGGCGAGCGACGAGTAGCGCAGCAGCACGCGCGTCATCTTGTCGCGGTCGATGACCGGGCGAATCACGATGAGAAGGATCAGCCCGCCGAGCCAGACGGCGGCGCCAACGAGGTGGAGGAAGAGTCCGGTGACGGCGATGTTGTGGCCCGCGGCGCCGGCCGTGTGGCCCTGCGTCGCCATCGGGTAGAGCGCGGCGATCGAGAGCGCGAGCAGCAGCGCCGTGCCGAGCCAGCCACGCACGGCGAACGCGACCACGGTGATGATCGCGCCCGCAACGACGGTCATGAGCCAGGCGCGGCCCATCGGGATATCGAGCATGAACGCCGCGAGCTGGGCGCCGAACTCGGCGTCGGGGCGGACGGTCGTCGGAAACGCGTTGAGGTAGGTAAAGAAGGCGGTGACGGCGCTCGCGATGGTGAAGATCGCAGCAGACACGGATGCCACATTCATCGCGGTCTCAAACTCACGCTCGCCCACCTTGAGCGCGAAGAGCGCGAGCACGAGCGTGCCGATGATGCCCGCGGCGCCGAGGTTGACGAAGAGCCGGGCTACCGGGAGGCCCCAGCGGACGAACGGGCCGGCGTCAAGCAGGAGTTGCGGCGCGGCCCCGCCACCGAACGCGAGCCCCGCAACGAGCGAAACGAGCGCAAAGCCAAGGAGGATGAGGGGGCCGAGAAGGCGCAAACGACGGGGTGACACCCCCCAAGCCTACGTTTGCTTGGCGTGAGTATCGAACCGTGGCCGTCGGCGCAAAAACGTCAGAGGGGGACACCGCGATTCGCGGCGTCCCCCTCTGGCAAGAAAGCGGTCTTACTTGACGGCTGCCTTGAGCTTCGAGCCTGCGGTCACCTTGACGCGGTGGCCAGCGGGGATCTTGATTTCGTCGCCAGTCTGGGGGTTGCGGCCGGTGCGAGCCGACGTTGCAACCTTCTCGAATGCGATCCAACCCGGGATCGAGACCTTGTTGCCTGCGGCAACTGCGTCAGAAACCGTGGCGAAGAGGCTGTCGAGGACGCCGCTGACGGCTGCCTGGCTCTGGCCGGTGGCGCTTGCGATGCTCGCGACGAGTTCGGTCTTGGTGATGGACTTGTCAGCCATGGAGATGTCCTCCTCGGACATTGCGGCTTGTGAGCCGCAAAATTTGCTTGGACCAAGGCGCGAATGCCCCCGGCTGGTCTGATCGACCGTGACGAATGTACCAACTCTCCGCGTGATTTCGCGGATTTTCACGGTGTTTGGAGCGGGTTCGGGCGTGTCGCGACCCAATTTCACCGGATTTCGCCTGAAATTGCCGGATTTCGCCAATACTTGCGCACTCCGGCGCGCAAACGCAGATGCAATCGCAGGCCACCCGTACGCAACAAAGAAGAGGCGAGGCCCATTCGGCCCCGCCTCTTCTTTACTACTTGGTGCTTACTGCGTCGTGCTTACCAGCTCGACTTGGTCACGCCGGGCAGCTCGCCACGGTGTGCCATGTCGCGGAAGCGAACACGCGAGACACCGAACTTGGTGAGCATTCCACGGGGACGACCGTCGATGGCGTCGCGGCTGCGAACGCGCACCGGCGAAGCGTTGCGGGGCAGCTTCTGCAGGCCCAGACGTGCAGCTTCGCGCTGCTCGTCCGTGCTGGTCGGGTCGACGAGTGCCTTCTTGAGTTCAAGGCGCTTTGCGGCGTAGCGCTCGACGATAACCTTGCGCTGCTCGTTGCGAGCGATCTTGCTCTTCTTCGCCATCTCTAGCGCTCCTCACGGAAGTCAACGTGCTTGCGCACTACGGGGTCGTACTTCTTGAGCACGATACGGTCGGGGTTGTTGCGACGGTTCTTGCGGGTCACGTAGGTGTACCCGGTTCCGGCCGTCGAACGGAGCTTGATGATCGGACGAACGTCCTGTGACTTCTTGGCCATTAGAGCTTCACACCCTTCGCCTGCAGGTCACGAATGACCGACTCGATGCCACGCGCGTCGATGACCTTGATGCCCTTGGCCGACACGTTGAGCTTGATGTTGCGCCCAAGCGAGGGCACGAAATAGGTTTTGCGCTGCACGTTCGGGTCGAAGCGACGCTTCGTCCGGCGGTGCGAGTGCGAGATGTTGTGACCGAAGCCGGGAATAGCTCCAGTCACCTGGCACACTGCTGCCATAATTTTTTCTCCTTAGATACCGTGCGACCGGACGGCCGCACCCAAGATCCCTTGTCTGCACACACCGCTTCACGACCCATTCGGGCAACGACCTTGACGGCCAACATGAGGGGGTGGGTACCGAACTACGTGCGAGGAAGCACGCAGACCACGGGAAATCTTAGCACGCCCCGCGCGTCGCGCTTTGCATCGCCAACAGTTGGGACTATGCAGCCGGGCAACGGCCGGGGCCCAGTCCTGCTCGTGCTACGCCGAAATCGGAATCGGCGGGCCGAGGATCAGCAGCACGGTGAAGACACCGGCGATGACCACGGCCGCGATGCTCGTCCACACGATCGGTCGACGCAGCACCATCGCCTGCACGTGCTCGAAGAAGCCGCTCGGCTTCTCACCGCCCGGGGCGAGGCGCCATCCGCCGTTCAGTAGCCCGCGCTTATCGATCGCGATGTCGAACGGCAGCGTCGCGAACGGCACAACCGCGCTCACGAGGCCGAGGATACCGACGCTCGGCTTCCACTTCTGGTTGATCCACACAAAAATCGTCATCGCGCCGTAGCTCAGAAAAACGAAGCCATGGATGCCTCCAGCCGGCGAAACCCACATGTCAGTGGTCTTCGTGACGTACTTGAGAAACATCGCGGTCAGCAGCAACGCCCAGGTGATGACTTCGGCGATGGCGAGGGTGCGGTAAAGAATACGAGGAGACATAGGCTCTCAGCCTACGGCGCGTACCTTGGCATGTGCTCAGTCGTTTGGTTGATTCTTCTCGGCGCTGTCGGCGGCGGCGTTCGGCCGTGCTGTCTTCCCGCGCTGCGCGCTTCTTCGCCGCAGATCCAGGACGAAACCACCCGCGGCGAGGGCGACCGCCACGACACACAATCCCACGAATACGAGCAACCTGACGTTGCCGTTGATTGTCTCGACGTTCCACGTGGAGAGGTCAACGGCGGTAGCAGCAGAGTCCTCGCCGAGCACTCGAGCGATCAGCGGATCGACCGTGATCGAGGCAACCGCGGCGACGAAGACCGCGACTGCGGCACCGTAAAGGCCCGGTCCAGGTAGATATCGAATCACAAGCGCGATGATCCAAACCGGCACGAGGCCGATGGCTGCGATAACCAGTGCGGGTGAGAGCCAGAGTTCCGGCATCCCAAGCGCGGCGAGCGTGACGGCAAGGAACGCGGCGATGGCGATCGTGTCAATCGCGAGAGCGAGGACCATCACGTGTGGGCGGAGACCAGCGGGGAGCGGTGCGACGCGCAACAAGATCGGCCCGAAGCAGATGACGATCGTCAGCGCCACGGCCGCGATGCTGATGGGCAACCACGGCCCCGCACCATAGAGCAGCGCCACGACACCGAGCAGTGCGAACAGCCAGAAGGTGGCGGAAGCAAGTGTCACCCAGCCACGGCGCGCGATTCCGAGCAGGGGAAGCGTCGTGAGCGTGAATGCGAGGGCGACCGCGGTGAGCACCACCCAGAACCAACTCAGCGTGTGCTCCACCGAGAGGTTCACGATGAACGAGGTGATGATTGCGGCGCCGTAGGCGAGCGAGGTGGTCCAGAGCAATGCCGCTCGCCAGCGGCGGTACACCTTGGCATCACGGCGGTCATGCCGTTCCTCGCGGTTCTCGCTTGCGCTGATGAGCTCGTCGCTGCTCACCCCGAGGACCTTTGCGAGCGCGGGCACGGAGGTGATGTCGGGGTACGAGAGTCCGCGTTCCCACTTGGAGACCGCCGACTCAGTGACGTGCAGCTGGCGTGCGAGTTCGCGCTGGGTGAGCCCGACTGAGCGGCGCCTTTCGGCGACGAACTTGCCGAAGTCATGTTTGGTGCTGTGCATGCCTTCCATCCAACCAACCGAACGTCGTCAAGGGTCACCAATTCGTGCGTTCGGCGCCTCGACCATTCGTCCAGTCCCGAAATTCCGGCGTTTTCTGGCGCGAAAGGAGCGGGTTCAGAGCGCTCCGACGCCAGCCAGCGGTTCCAAGCTGCCCAGCAAGACGTGTCGCCCGGGGCTCGTTTGCGTCACGGCAGCGCGCTCTCGACACCGGGCGCAGCCCCCGGCCCGGCCCGAAACACCGACACCGTCGGGTCGCCGGCAATCCAGAAGCGCCACGGAAACTCGGCCGTCCCCGCCCGCCCGCTCACACCCACGCGCGGACCGGACGCAATATCGACGAGCGGGGAATCGCGCACCCAGAGCCGCGCGACAGCCCCCGCGCGCGGTGCGCCGCCGGCGAGCGCGTCGATGCCATTGTGCTGCGACCACACAAGCCCCAGCGCCTGGCCGAGCCGCCCAGGGCCACGGGCCAGGTCGCGCGGCGCGCGGCTTGCGGGGCGACGCAGGGTCGCGGCATCCGTGCCCTCGATCACTTCGCCGGCACGAAGCAACACTCCCGAGGCGATGCCATCGGGCGAGCAGGCGACGTTGACGCACGAGTGGATGCCACGGCTCAAATAGACGTACAGATGCCCGGGTTCACCCCACATCGTGGCGTTGCGGTTGGTCTTTCCCATGCGCGCGTGCGATCCGGGATCGGGCACGGGGCCAGTGCCACGGCCGTGATACGCCTCGACCTCGGTGATGCGGAGCGCCACCGAAACGCCAGCAACGCTCGTGCAGAGGATGCCTCCGAGCAGTGTCGGCGCGACCGCGAGGGCGTCGCGCTCAAGGTCACCGCGCGTGGGCTGGTGAAAGCCCGGCCGGCTATTGGCCATCTCGTGCCCGTGAACAGGCGGGGCACCGCCCGAAGATGTCGACGACGTGCTGGGCCTGGGTGAAGCCGTACTGCGCCGCAGTTGCCTGGGCCCACTGCTCGACCTCGCGGGCCTCAATCTCGACCGCCATGCCGCACGACTTGCAGATGAGGTGGTGATGGTGGTCGGTGCTCACGCACGCGCGAAAGAGGTTTTCGCCGTCGGGGCCCTGGAGCGAGTCGGCCTCGCCGCGCTCGGCAAGATCGGCGAGTGCCCGGTAGACCGTCGCCAGGCCAATGCTCGTGCCCGCTTCGTGCAGCGACGAGTGCAGCGCCTGTGCGCTGACAAAACCCGCGCGCGAGTCGAGTGCCTCACGCACCGCCTCACGCTGCCACGTATTGCGCTTCGCCATGCCCGTCAGTCTAGGCCGCGACGGGTCGCGCGACGCGGGCGCGGCCCCAGGCCACCACCCTGCACACGACGTAGATGGAGAACGAAATGGTGGTGATGTATGGGCTCACCGGCAGCGTGCCGGCAATCGCGAGGAGGATGCCGCCGACGGCCGAGACGAACCCGAACACCGCCGCAAGCACCGGCACCGCGAGCGGGCCAGCGCTCAGGCGCATCGCCGCCGCAGCCGGCGTGACGAGCAGCGCCATCACGAGCAGCGCGCCAATGATCTGCACGCTCACGGCCACGACCGCGCCGAGCAACAGCATGAACCCAATGCTCACGAGCGTGCTCGGGATGCCCCGCGCCGCCGCCGACGCCGGGTCGAGCGAGTCGAACCGCAACGGCCGCCACACGAGCAGCAACACGACGAACACCGCGACGCAGATGCCAATCAGCCATGCGAGGTCGGGGGTATCGACCGAGATGATCTGCCCCGTGAGCAGGCTGAATCGGTTGGCGCTGCGGCCGTCATAGAGCGAGAGAAACAGGATGCCGAGGCCCAAACCAAAAGGCATCAACACGCCGATGATCGAGTTGCGGTCGCGCGCCTTTGCACCGAGCACGCCGATGAGGGCGGCGGCAACCATCGCGCCCACCAGCGACCCGCCAACGATGTTGAAGCCGAAGAGCAGCGCGGCCGCGGCACCGGCGAACGACATTTCGCTCACTCCGTGGACGGCGAATGCGAGGTCGCGCTGCATCACGAACACGCCGATCAGGCCACCGACAAGCCCGAGCACGGCGCCCGCGATGAGCGAGTTCTGCACGAGCGCGAGCAGCGCGCCGTAGTCCTCAAACGAGAAGATGTCGCTCCACGAGACCAGGGGTACAGAGATCATGCGACGACCTCGCCGCCGTGCGCGCCGTGCCCGTCGTCATGCGGGTGATGGTGGTCGGTATCGGGCACACCGACCACGACCAGGCGATCACCGGCACGCAGCACGTACACCGGGGCACCATAGAGCTCGGTCAGCACGCTGGTCTGCAGCACCTCGTCGGGGGTGCCGAGCGTAAACCTGCCGCCGGCGATGTAGAGCACGCGGTCGACCATCCCGAGGATCGGGTTGATATCGTGAGTCACAAACAGCACGGCGGCGCCCCGCTCACGGCGTTGCCGGTCGATGATCGCGGTGACCGCCTGCTGGTTCGCGAGGTCGAGGCTCGAGAGCGGCTCGTCACAGAGCAGGAGCGCGGGCTCGTCGGCGAGCGCCTGACCGATGCGGAGGCGCTGTTGCTCGCCGCCAGAGAGCAAGCCCACTGGGCGCTCGGCAAAGGCCTCGGCCCCGACGTCGTGCAGGAGCTGGTCGACGCGTTCGCGATCGCTCTTCCGGCGCAGCGGCAGGCCGAACCGCGTGCCATTGACGCCGAGTTCGACGAGGTCACGGGCACGGAGGTTGGTGTCGGGCGGCAGCGGACGCGTCTGCGCGATGTACCCAATCTCGGGGTTTCCGCGGCGCACGGGCCGGCCGGCAACGGTGACGGTGCCGGCGCTCAGCGCTTGCAACCCGAGGATCGCGCGCAGCAGCGTTGTCTTGCCCGAGCCGCTCGGGCCGAGCACCGCGATGAACTCGCCGGGGCGCACGGCCAGGTCAAGGCCGCTCCAGAGTTCGTTGCCATCGCGCACGAGCGCCGCGCCAGAGATGTCGAGCACGGGTGCCGCGTTCACGTCGCTCATGCGCCCAGCGCGGTCGCGAGCCGCTTCACGTTGTCGCTCATCCAGTCAACGTACGTGGTGATGGCGTCGGCGCCCGAGCCGTCCGGCAGGGTTTCGGTGAATGCCACGATCGGCACACCTGCGGTGGTTGCGGCATCCATCACTCGCTTCGTCTCTGCACCGGCGGTCTGCCCATTCACGAGCACGGCGCGCACATCACCCGACTCGACCACGCGCAGCGATGCGAGGAGCGTGGCCGGTGAGACGTCGCGGCCAGACTCGACCGCCGCGGCGAAACCTTCTGGCGCGAGATCGACCAGGTCGGCCGCCGTCACGAGATAGCCGGCGAGCGGTTCGGTAAGAAAGACGCCCTCCCCCGCGTGCTCGGCGGCGATCTGCGCGAGCTGCGCCTGCACGCCCTCAAGGTCGGCAGCAAACGTCGCAGCGTTCGCGGCGAAGCCCTCGGCCCCTTCGGGATCGAGCGCACCGAGGTCGGCGGCGATCTGGCGGGCGAGCCCGATCATGGTGGCGGGATCAAACCAGACGTGCTCGTTGAGCTCGTGATCGTGATCGTTGTCGTGATCGTTGAGCGCGTGATCGTGCTCGCTGAGCTCGTCGCCCGCGGCATCCGCCTCTGGCAGAAAACCCTCTGGCAGAAAATCGACCGCGGTGATGACGACGGGGCCACCGTCGGCGGCCCCATTGCCTGCAGCCTTGATCAGCTGCGTGAAGAACTCGTCGTAGCCGCCGCCGTTCTCAATCGCGAGCTGGGCTCGCTGCACCGCAAGCTGATCGCGGGCCGTCGACTCGTAGGCGTGCGGGTCTTGCGCACCCGAGTCGATGATCGAGGTCACGGTGACGCGGTCGCCGCCGATTTCTTCGGCGATCTGGCCATAGATATTGGTGGATGCCACAACCCGCACCCGCGGATCGTCCTCGCCCTTCGGCCCGGCCGAGCACCCCGAAAGCACGAGCATCGCTGCCGCAAGCGTCGCCAAAAGCGACATCGCGTATGCGGGCATGGTCAAGCGTCGGGAGACTGGCACCCGTCAAGACTAAACCCTATTGATAATGATTCTCAAGTGTTTCACGTGCAACATTCGTTCGCCGTGCGCTCCGGCCTTGCTCACGCACCGCGCGTTCAGCTCAGTCGAGCAGCAGTGCGGGTTCTTCGAGCACCGATGCGACATCCGCCACAAAGCGCGAGACGACGTCGCCGTCGACCACGCGGTGGTCGAACGAACCGGCGACCGTCGTGACGTAGCGCGGGCGCACCTCGCCGTCGATGACCCACGGCTTCTGCTTGATCGTGCCCATGGCAACGATCGCAACCTCACCGGGGTTCAAGATCGGCGTTCCGGCATCCATGCCAAACACGCCGATGTTTGTCACCGTGATGGTGCCGCCGGCCTGCTCTTCCATGCTGGTCTTGCCATCGCGAGCGGTGAGCGTGAGCTGCTCGAGCGCCTGGGCGAGCTCGCGCAGGCTGAGCTCTTGCGCGTCTTTGACGTTGGGCACGATCAGGCCGCGCGGCGTTGCCGCGGCGACGCCGAGGTTGACGTAGTGGCGCACCACGATGTGAGCACCGTTGTCGGTGTCGACCCACGCCGAGTTGACTGTGGGGTTGCGCTGCACGGCCCAGATGATTGCCTTCGCCATGATCAACAGCGGCGAAACCTTCACGCCGGCAAAGTCGGGCGAGGTCTTGAGACGGCGCACGAATTCCATCGTGCGCGTGGCGTCGACGTCGACCCACACCGACACGTGCGGCGCGGTGAAGGCGCTGCGCGACATGCCCTTGGCGATGGCCTTGCGCACGCCCTTGACCGGGATGATCTCTTCGCGATCCTCGCGCCACTCGGGCGTCTGGATGTTGCGGAACAGGCTCGCCTGCGTCGCGTGCCGGATGACATCGTCACGCGTGATCTCGCCGGCAAGGCCAGTCGGCTGCACAGTTGCGAGGTCGACGTCGAGGTCTTTCGCGAGCTTTCGGATCGGCGGCTTGGCGATCACGGCCGAAGATGCCGCGGCGGGAATACTGGCGGGACGACGCGGCTCACCGGGCGCGGCGACGAGTCGCCCACCAAGTTCGGTGGGTGCCTCGGCCGCCCGCGCGGGAGCCGCGGCGGGGGCGGGTGTTCCCGCTGCCGATGCAGCGGCGCCGCGGACGCGACGTCGCGACGAGACCGGCTCGGCGGTGCCGTAGCCGACGAGCACGGCGCCCGATCCACCCTCGTTCCCCGCTGCGTCCTCTTCAGAGATCGATGCCGCGGCGTCTGCCTCGAGCTGTGCGGCTTCGGGGTTTGCGCCGGCGGCGGCCGGGGCATCCCCTGCACTTCCCTCGCTCAGCACCGTGATGATGGGCGCCCCGACCTCAACTGTGTCGCCCTCGTTTGCGAGCAATGCGCCAACAGTGCCGGCGAACGGCGATGGCAGCTCGACGATCGACTTGGCGGTCTCGATCTCAACGATCACGTCGTTCACGGCGATGGTGTCGCCGGATGCGACGCGCCACGTCACGATCTCTGCCTCGGTGAGCCCTTCGCCCACGTCTGGCATCAAGAACCTCTGCTCAGTCATCGAGTCCCCTTCAGGTCGTGCAAGTTACGCAATCGGGTGTCTGCCGACTCGGTATATGTCAACATCGGCATAAATGAGTTAGTACGCGAGCGAACGGTCGACCGCTTCAAGGATCCGGTCGACGTCGGGCAGGTACGCGCCCTCAATCTTGGCGGGTGGAAACGGCACGTCCCACCCAGAGACCCGCAGCACGGGGGCCTCGAGGGAGTAGAACGCGCGCTCTGTCACGGTCGCCGAGATCTCGCTGCCGACGCTCGTGAAGCCGGGGGCCTCCTGGGCGTAAACCATGCGGCCGGTCTTCTGCACCGACGCGACGATCGGGTCAAAATCAACGGGTGAGAGCGAACGCACATCGACGACTTCGATGCTCGTGCCCTCTGTTGCCGCCAGCTCGGCCGCCTGCAACAGCATCGCGACGATGGCACCGTGGCCGACGAGGGTCACATCGGTGCCCTGGCGCACAACGCGGCTCGCGTGCAGCGGCACCGCGCGCTCGGCGGTGTTGACCTCGCCCTTGATCCAATACCGGCCCTTAGGCTCGAGGAAGATCACCGGGTCGTTGCTGTTGATCGCGTCCTGGATCATCCAGTACGCGTCGTTCGGGGTTGACGGGCTCACCACGCGCAGGCCGGGCGTGTGCGTGAAGTACGCTTCGGGGCTTTCCTGGTGGTGCTCGATCGCGCCGATGTGCCCGCCGTAGGGGATGCGAATCACGACGGGCATGCTGAGCGCACCCTCGTGTCGGTTCGTCATCTTCGCCAGTTGCGCGGTGATCTGGTCGAAGGCAGGAAACACGAAGCCGTCGAACTGAATCTCGCACACGGGGCGGAACCCAACCATCGCCATGCCGATTGCGGTTCCGACAATCCCCGACTCGGCAAGGGGCGTGTCGAGCACGCGGCGTTCGCCGAACTCGGCCTGAAGGCCCTCGGTGATGCGGAACACACCACCGAGTTTTCCGATGTCTTCGCCCATGAGCACGACGCGGTCGCTCTCAGCCATCGCGCGGCGCAGGCCCTCGTTGAGGGCGCGCATGATGGTCATCGTCTTGATCGCCGACTCGGGTGCGGCCTCAGCGCTCAGGTTCGCGCTCGTTGCAGTCACACTCATTCGTTTGCCCCCGCCTCAGAGCCGGCAACATCAAACGTCGCCTCGTACTGGTCGCGCCATGCACGCTGCTCGTCGATCCGCGGGTGCGGCTCGGAGTACACATGGTCAAACATGAGCTCGGCACCCGGTGCCTGCAGCGCCAGTGTGCGAGTGCGCGTATCGGCGGCGTAGGCCTTGGCCTCTTCGTCGACGCCGGTGAAGAATGCATCGGATGCCCCGCGCCCGGCCAGGTACGTGCGGAACCGTGCGATCGGGTCGCGCCCGCGCCACTTCTGTTCTTCGTCGCGGGCACGGTACTTCGTGGGGTCGTCGCTGGTGGTGTGCGCGCCCATCCGGTACGTCACTGCCTCGATGAACTGCGGGCCCTCACCCACGCGCGCCGAATCGAGCGCGGCACGGGTGGTGGCGAAGCTTGCAAGCACGTCGTTGCCGTCGATCTGCACGCCGGGGATGCCGTAGCCATCGCCGCGACGGTAAAAGGGAACCTTCGTCTGTGTCGCGACGGGCACCGAGATAGCCCACTGGTTGTTCTGCAGGAAGAACACCTCGGGAGCGTTGTAACTCGCGGCGAAGACCATCGACTCGTGCACGTCGCCTTGGCTCGATGCCCCGTCGCCGAAGTACACGATGACCGCCTCGTCGCGGTCGACGTTGCCGGTGCCCGAGCGGCCGTCAAACGCGAGGCCCATCGCGAGCCCGGTTGCGTGGAGCACCTGCGCACCGAGCACCAGCGTGTAGAGGTGTGTGTTGCCGTTGGCGGGGTCGAACGGGTCCCACCCGCCGTGCGTGTTGCCACGCATCAACCGGATGATGTTGACCGGGTCGACACCACGGATCGAGCACACGACGTGCTCACGGTACGAAGGAAAGACGTGGTCTTGTGTGCGGGCTGCGCGGGCCGAGCCGACCTGGGCTGCCTCCTGGCCGAGGCTCGGTGGCCACAGCGCCATCTGGCCCTGCCGTTGCAGGTTCGTCGCTTCTTGGTCGAAGGCACGCACCATCACCATGTCGCGGTAGAACTGCTCGAGCTCGGCGTCGCCGAGGGCATCGATCAGGGGCAGGTAGCGCTCGGCTGCGGGAGTAGGTGCAAATGTTCCGTCTGCCGAGAGCACGCGCACGAGTTGAGGTTCGGTCACTGAGCTCACCGTTCTACGCTATCGCTTGCCCGGGTGGGCATCTGGAAGATTGTCGACAATCCCCTGTGCGGCAAGTAGGACTTTCTCCACAGACATATGCTCTCCGACGGATATACGGATTCCCTCGCCATCGAACGCGCGAACGACGAGGCCGGCCTCCATGAACGTGTCGGCGGCGGCCATGGTCTCGGCCCCGGTCGCGAGCCAAATGAAGTTGCCCTGCGCATCCGGCACGCGCCAGCCCTGCACACGAAGCGCTGCCGCCATCGCGTCGCGTCGCTGCGCGATCTCGCGCACCCGCTCAAGCAACTCGGGTTCTGCGGCGAGGCTTGCGAGCGCGCCCGTCTCGGCCTGGGCGGTGACAGAGAGCGGGATGCCGGTGCTGCGGGCGGCGTCAAGCACCCTCGGGTGCCCGATCGCGTAGCCGACGCGGAGCCCGGCAAGCCCGTATGCCTTCGAGAATGTGCGCAGCACGACGAGGTTTGCGGGCGCCCCGGCGGCAATCATGCGTGCGCCGTCGACAACGCCCGTCTGCGTGACGAACTCGACGTAGGCCTCGTCGAGAATCACCAGCACCGTCGGCGGTACCTGCGCGAGGAAGTCATCGAACTCGGCCTGCGTGACGGCGGGGCCTGTGGGGTTGTTAGGGCTGCACACGATCACGGCGCGCGTGCGATCGGTGATTGCGGCAAGCATCGCGGGCAGATCGTGGCGCGCGTCTGCGGTGAGCGGCACCTGCACGGGGGTGGCCCCGGCCACCAGGGCGAGCCCGGGGTATGCCTCGAACGAGCGCCACGCAAACATGACCTCGTCGCCGGGGGCGCTCACGGCCAGCATGAGCTGCGCGATGATCGCGACAGAGCCGGCGCCAATGTGTACGCCGTCGATGTCGACGCCGAATCGTTCGGCGAGCGCGGCGCGAAGGCGACCGGCTGTGGCATCCGGGTATCGATGAATGGATGCCTCAGCAAGCACCGCGCTCAGCACACCAGGCAGCGGCTCGAACGGGTTTTCGTTGCTCGAGAGCTTAAATGCCCGGCCGTCGGCCTGCGTGCCCTGCTTATACGGGGGCAGAACCGCGATCTCTGGCCGAATGTAGGGCAGGACGGGCTGGGGCATTTCGGGCGTGCTCACCCGACCGATTCTAGAGGGAGTGCCGCTTGAGGGCAGTGCGTGGCAGAGTTGACGCACTATGCGCTTCATTATTCGCGTCGTTATCAACGCCTTTGCGATCTGGGTCGTCACCCTGATCCCCACGTTGCAGGTGTCTGTGACGCCGTTTCCCCCGGGCCATTTTCTGCAGTTGGCGATCACACTCCTCCTCGTAGCGGCGCTGTTCGCGCTCGTGAACACCGTTATCGGCACGGTGATCAAGATCGTCGCGTTCCCGCTGTACATCCTCACGCTCGGGCTCATGTCGCTCATCGTGAATGGGTTCTTGCTGTGGCTTACGTCCGTGATCAATGGGGCGTTCAACTTTGGCCTGCACGTCGAGAGCTTCTGGTGGGGCGTCGTCGCGGCGCTGGTGATCTCGATCATTAACTGGTTCTTCGGCATCTTCCTCAGACCGCAGACGAAGAAGAGAAGGCGCTAGCGCTCACCCGGCTCGCGCCGCCACGTAGTCCGTTCGCGTCACCCCCTCCGCCTGGCCGAGGTGCGCAAAGAGTCGCTCCACTGCGCGCACCCGCGAGTCGCCGCTCGCCTGGTAATACTCGGCCGTGCGCGCATACTCGTCGAGCCCGTGCGAGGGCAGCGTGAAGTCGTGCGCGCCGGTCTGCGGATCGGCCGTGCGGCGCACCACCACGCTGTCGGCCGAGCCCGCCCCGGCGACGCTGCCCACCCCGGCGAGCGCCGCAACGGGATCGTCATCGTGTCGCACCCGCACGCTGAGCACCGAGTCGGGCACCTCGGCATCGACTGGCGAGCCGAACGTCGTGATCGAACCGACCGCAAAGTCGCCCGACACGGCGACCCCCGCGGCGATCATGCCGCCCTGCGAGTGCCCCACCAGGTGCACCGGTTCGTCTGGCTGCACACCCGCGACCCGCATGGCTTCGAACACCGCGTCGGATGAGGCAGAGCGTTCACCGAAGTAGAGCTCGCCGTTCGACTTCATGTCCCACGGCTCGCTCCCACCCATCGCTGCGCTGCGGGTGCCAGCGATGTACACACCCCACTCGTTGCGCCCGCCGGGCATCGCGAACCGTTCGATCGACACCTGCGCTGCCCCGCTCGGGATGCGCCGCGCCATTGCCGCCAGCGACGACGGCGGCTTAACGGCGGTCCCGGCCGCGCCCTGTGCGATGCCCTGCGTTGGTGCCGGGCCCCGGGTTGGCACCGCGCCCTGGGTTGGCACTGCGCCCTGCGTTGGCACCGCGCCCTGGGCAGGCACTGCGCCCTGCGTGTGCGCCGCACCCTGGGCAGGCGCCGGCACCTGCGCCGTCGGCACAACCACGGGCCGCACAACCACAGGCTTGGCCGACCCTCCAAGCGGGGCGCCGGGGGTAACCGTGCCCCGATCGAGCTTGTGGATAAATGCGAACAATGCCATCAGCATCACCCCCGCAGTACCGGCGCCGACGCCGCCCACTGGGCTGCCGAGCATTGGCACCGCGTACTGGATCGCAAACTTCCACCACGCCTCGACCCGGGCACCGAACGTCGAGACGTCTTTGGCGAGGGCAGTGGCATCCATGCCGAGCGCGTGCGCACGCGCCTCGATCAGCAGCCGCGCGTCTTCGTCACCCTGCAGCCGGGCGAGCGACCAGCGCACCCGAAGCTCCACCGCTTCGTACTCCTCTGCGGTCCGGCCGAGCCGCTCCCCAAGCACGCCCAGGCCGGCAGTTGTTTGCTCCGCCTGTGCCACCGCACGGCGGGCGCACTCGAGCACCTCCCAACCGGCCTCCGCACCCAGTTGCCAGAGGGCATGTTGCACGCCGGCGACCTCGGCTTCGACCTCGTGGAGCCGGCGCGCCTGATGGGCGATCGTGACCGCCGCGGTCCACAACTGCGCGCTGTCGACCTCGATCACGCCGCCGTGACTCACCTCAACATCATTCGCCACCGCTCACCCAACCTCACTCGGCAACGCCACATCGACCTCCTCCCTCGCCCTGCCCGTCGCCCTCACCCACTCCCACTCCCGCTCCCGCTCCCGCTCCCGTGTTCCACGTGAAACACCCGCGTTCCCGCCCGCCGCATGGCCCCATCCAGCTCGCGCAGCGCGAGCACGAGCCCGTCAATGCTCGCCACCTGCACCTCAACCCGCCGAGAAAACTGCTTGGCTGCCCGCGAGCGCCACTGCATCCCCGCCCCCGCCGAGACCAGAGCGCCCCGCAATCGCTCAAGCGTGGCGATCGACTCGCCCACCCGCCGCTGCTGGGCGCGCAATGAATCAGCCACCCACGCGTTCGTCTCAACCACGCTTGTTCCCCTTTGCATCCCGCCCATCGTGCACCCTCCGCGGGCTCGCAAACGGCCCAGGTTCGCCTACGACGGCGGGCCGAAGCATCCACTGTTTTCGGTGCTCGTGTGGAGGACGAGTGTCGCCGACGGAAACAGCACTTTTCAGGAGCCACATGCGCGTGCAAAATAGGTGGATGACTCAACCGACCCAAAGCGGCTCCGTGACGCCGTTTTGCGTCGTCTTCGTGTGCACAGGCAACATCTGCCGCTCACCGATGGCCGATGTGGTGTTTCGCGCACTCGTCACGCGTGCCGGCCTGTCGGCGCACATCGCTTCATCGAGTGCAGCGACCGGCGAATGGCATGTGGGTGAGCGCGCCGATCAGCGCACGCTCGTCGCACTTGAACACCTGGGTTTTGACGGTTCGGCACATCGCGCACGCCAGTTCTCGGCCGCGACCTTCGATGAAAATGACCTAGTCATCGCGCTCGATCGCACCAGCAATCGCACGCTCCGCAGTTGGGCTCGCAATGAAACGGATGCCGACAAGATCGCGTTGCTGTTGAGCTTCGACGCGTCAAGCCAGGCCGAGTTGGATGTCCCCGATCCCTACTACGCCGACGCCGCGATGTTCGATGAGGTGCTCGGTATGATTGAGAGTGCGTGCCGGGCGCTTTTCCGGCAACTGGAACCCGCCGTTCGCAAGTCCGCATAAGTGCGGTGGCGGTGCGGCTTCCTCCCGCCGACCTGACGGTCGCCCGACGTAGAGGACTCCCGTGTCTACTCTTCCCAGCCAGCCACTTAGCCCCCTCGATGGTCGCTACCACTCGGTCGTCGCGCCGATCGGAGAGCACCTCTCTGAGGCGGGCCTCAACCGCGCCCGCGTCGAGGTAGAGGTCGAGTGGTTGATCGTGCTCACCGACAACTCGCTCTTCGGGAGCAGCCCTCTCGACGGCGCGCAGAAGCTCGCCCTTCGCGAGCTGTACACCGAGTTCGGCCAGGCCGAGATTGATTGGCTCGCCGCGCGCGAGGCCATCACCCGCCACGACGTGAAGGCCGTCGAGTACCTCGTGCGCGACCGGCTCACGACCCTGGGACTCGACTCCATCGCCGAGCTCACCCACTTCGCCTGCACCAGTGAAGACATCAACTCGGTGGCCTACGCGCTCACCGTGCAGCGCGCAGTGACCGAGGTGTGGTTGCCCAAGTTCCGCGCGGTGCTCAATCGCATCCGCGAAGCGGCCCTTGAGATGCGCGACGTCCCGATGCTCGCTCGCACGCACGGTCAGCCTGCCACGCCCACCACGATGGGGCGTGAATTTGGCGTGTTCGCCTACCGCCTCGAGCGGATCGCCCGTCAGATCGATGCCTCCGAATACATGGGCAAGTTCTCGGGTGCGACGGGCACGTTCGCCGCGCACGTGAGCGCCGACCCGTCGGTCGACTGGCCGCTCCTCTCGCGCACGTTCGTCGAGTCCCTCGGGCTCGACTGGAACCCGCTGACGACGCAGATCGAGTCGCACGACTGGCAGGCCGAGCTCTACAACCGTGTCTCGCACGCCGGCCGGGTGCTTCACAACCTCGCAACCGATGTGTGGACCTACATCTCGATGGGCTACTTCTCGCAGATCCCGGTCGCAGGTGCGACGGGCTCGTCGACGATGCCGCACAAGATCAATCCGATCCGCTTTGAGAACGCCGAGGCGAACTTCGAACTGGCAAGCGCCGTGTTCGACTCGCTCGCGGCTACCCTGGTGACCTCGCGCATGCAGCGTGACCTCACCGACTCGACGACCCAGCGCAACATCGGCGTCGCATTCGGCCATTCGCTGCTCGCGCTCGACAATATTCTGCGCGGTCTGGGCGAGATTTCGCTCGCCGAAGCTGTGCTGGCGGCCGACCTCGAGGCGAACTGGGAGGTGCTCGCAGAGCCCATCCAGACCGTGATCCGCGCCGAGATCAGCGCCGGTCGTTCAAAGATCAGCGACCCGTACGCGGTGCTCAAAGACCTGACCCGCGGGCGCCGCGTCGGACAGGCCGAGCTTGCCGAGTTCATCAACGGTCTCGACATCGGCGAAGACGCACGCACGCGCCTGCTCGCGCTGACCCCCGCGTCGTACCTGGGCATCGCCACCGCGCAGCTCGAGTACCTGAACTAGCACCACGGATGCCGCTCACCGCCGCGCCCTAACCCCCGCGTCCTAACGCCGACGTTCCCCCGTCGCAAAATGCCGCTTCGCACAGGTCGAAGCGGCATTTTGCGACGGGGGAACGAAAAAGGGGGTCGGCACTGAGCGCGAACCCCGGGGAAGGAAAAGAGGGTCGGCATTGACGGCGGCCAAAGGGCGAACCCCGGGGAACGAAAAGGGGGGGTGAGCGCTGAGCGCGCGCCCTACAGCACCTTCGGCGCGGCGGGCGGGGTGCCGCCAGAACCAGCGCCAGCGCCGCCATCAGCAGCATCACCGTCGGCATCGGTCGGCAGGAGCACGCCGCGCGTGACTTTTTCGTCGAACTCAGCCGGATCAACCGCGAGCAGCAGCAGTGCGATG